>Ga0206972_1017_pt1 | contig 54047 bp, 46 predicted proteins | sample Alteio_BWOrgHeat_86_FD_152925 | JGI IMG/M metagenome (GOLD analysis project Ga0206972, IMG submission 152925) | Enriched cells from forest soil in Barre Woods Harvard Forest LTER site, Petersham, Massachusetts, United States -... | ecosystem: Environmental > Terrestrial > Soil > Temperate forest >...
ATCGATATTGATCCAAAGAAAATTTCCGCTCGGGAACTATGTGAACTTCTGTTGAAAGAAGGGATCATTTGCAAAGATACGCATCAGATCACCATCCGGTTAGCTCCCCCCTTAATCATCACTAAAAAAGAGATCGATTGGGCGCTGACAAGAATTCGAAAAATTTTATCGAAGCACTAGAGGGAATTGCAAATTCCCTCATTAATCTTCTGTTCATAAAATTTAATAGAGGATACCCTTAAGCATATTTGAAACCTTGGTTTTATCTTTATGTCTAAAGGAATTTTTGTAAAAAAAACGATTAAGTCGTTACTAGACGAAGCGTCGGATAACCGTCATGGTTTGAAGCGATCTCTAGGGGCTGTGAGTTTGACCGCGATGGGAATCGGCGCTATCATAGGTGCTGGTATCTTCGTCTTAACTGGCCAGGCCGCTGCAGAAAATGCAGGTCCTGCTATCATCATTTCCTTTGCTCTAGCTGCTTTGATCTGCGTGTTTGCAGCGTTATGCTATGCAGAGTTCGCCTCATTGATTCCCATCTCAGGGAGCGCCTATTCTTATGCCTATGTGACCATGGGTGAGTTAACTGCCTGGATCATTGGGTGGGGATTGACGCTTGAGTATCTTTTCTCCGCTGCCACAGTATCTGTCGGATGGTCGGGGTATTTTACCAGCATTTTAGGTGATTTTGGCCTTGCGATCCCTCAACTATTTGCCAATGCTCCTTTGGCATACGACGAAATCAATGGTTGGGTATACACAGGATCATGGATGAATCTTCCTGCCATGGCAATTATCGCTTTAATGGGAACATTAGTAGCTGTAGGTATCAAGGCTGCGGCAAGTTTCAATAACTTGATGGTGATCATTAAATTCGCCGTCATCATTTTATTTGTTGGTATTGGAGTTGCTTACATCAGCGCTGATAACCTCGTTCCCTTCATTCCTGAAAATACAGGAACTTTTGGCAATTATGGACTAAGTGGTATATTGCGAGGCGCAGGTGTTGTGTTCTTTGCCTTTATCGGATTCGATTCGCTGTCTACTTTGGCCCAAGAAGCAAAAAATCCACAAAAGAATTTGCCCATCGGTATGTTGTTATCTTTGCTGATTTCGACAGTGATCTACATCGTTATCGCCATTGTTTTATTGGGTATTGTCAACTATAGTTCTTTAGGAGTTCCTGATCCAATCGCGGTAGCAGTGAATGCACTAGGACCAAAATTTTTATGGCTGCGCTTTGTGATTAAAGCTGCCATTTTGGTCAGTATGACATCAGTTATTCTCGTGATGGTGCTGGGGCAATCTAGAATTTTCTACACGATGGCTCATGATGGGCTTATGCCTTCCCATTTTGGTAGGATTCATCAAAAGCTGCGCACTCCTTTCTTCACAACGGTTTTTGTCACGGTGAGCTGCATGATTCTAGCAGGCATTTTTCCTGTGGGAATTTTGGGTAAGATGACGGCGATGGGGGCATTGTTAGCGTTTGCGATAGTTTGCTTTGGTATTTTGGTCTTGCGTTTCAAGCAACCCACTTTACATCGTCCATTTAAAACACCATTCGTACCTTGGATACCGATTGCGGGAACGCTGGCATGCGTACTTCAAATGCTGGCTTTTCCTAAAGTCACATGGATCCAATTTTTCATTTGGATGGCGATAGGATGCCTCATTTATTTCAAATATGGTGCTGTCCATAGTAAAGCTAGGAAATTGCATCTATCTAAGAAAAAAGTAAGGGTGAAAAAGGACACTGAGGGTGTCCTTTTTTGTTTGTGAGGTCTAACATGTGGATTGTTTTGCTCTTATTAGTTTGGTTACCTCTTGACGCTCGTACGCTTGTCACTGGGGGTGCCGGATTCTTAGGGTCCCATTTATGTGAACGTTTGATTGCTGAAGGACATGAGGTGATTTGTCTCGACAACCTCTATACAGGCAGTCTCGACAACATTGACCATTTGCTTTCTCATCCTCGATTTACATTTATACAACAGGATATCTGTATGCTGTTTGATGATGATCTGGAGGTCGATGAGATTTACAATTTAGCATGTCCAGCATCTCCTGAATGGTACCAGAAAGATCCTATCCAAACCCTGCGCACCAGTGTGATTGGAGCTCTTAACGTGCTGGAGTTAGCAAAGCGTTGTGATGCTAAAATTTTTCAAGCCTCAACCAGTGAAGTCTATGGAGATCCTCTAGAACATCCCCAACAAGAAAATCATTGGGGGCATGTCAATCCGATTGGAATACGGTCTTGCTACGACGAGGGCAAGCGCTGTGCTGAAACGCTTTTTTTTGACTTTCATCGCTTTCATGATGTGAAGATTAAAGTAGGACGGATTTTTAATACCTATGGACCTCGTATGTCCACAGGTGATGGGCGCGTGGTGTCCAATTTCATCGTTCAGGCTCTAGACAATCAACCTATCACTCTGTATGGAACGGGTCGACAAACGCGCTCTTTCTGTTATGTGGATGATCTCATCGATGCCATTGTTCTTTTCATGAAAACAGACAACTCAATCACAGGGCCTTTGAATTTAGGCAATCCTCATGAGTTCACCGTCAAAGAACTCGCCGATCTCGTTCTAGAAAAAACCTCTTCTCCCTCGACAGTGATCTATTTGCCTTTGCCTCAAGATGATCCCAAGAGAAGGCAACCCGACCTCACTCTTACGGAAAGCACATTAGGATGGAAACCACGTATTCAACTGGCTGAAGGATTAGACCGCACCATCTCTTATTTTCAATCCATCCGCTTTTTGTCCATAAATCCCTGAACAGCATAAAAAATATTAACCACCCGCTCGCTGCGCTCACTAGAGAGAGGGAGGACACAGAGGCGGCTTCGCCGCAAATGCTTGTTTTTTGCGGCGAAGCCGCCTCTGTGTCCTCCCTCTCTCTAGTGAGCGCAGCGAGTGGGTGGTTGAAAAATAATTTTTTGTAAACAGTTTGTTTTATGCAATTATTTTGAGCGAGTTGGATCGGGAAAGGAATACTGTGCTGCTTTTTTATAGCCCAAAGGCAAAAAGAAAAGCAGGGCGATAAAGGCCCATCCCATCACAAAGAAACAATCATTAATCGCCATAACGGCTGCTTGATTCTGAAGTAAGTTATTCAGCAGCTCTAGTGACTGTTTTCCTTTAAGTCCATATTTAGACATCTCAGCAAAAAATTCTGAGGTGGGTACGGAATAAGAAGTGACATTTTCACCGATGGTAGCATGGTGGTAAGCTGTTCTACGGATCCACATGGTTGTGACAACCGAAGTGCCCACTCCACCAATCATGGCTCTGACAAAATGGAAAATTCCTGTAGCACTCGGGAGGCGTTCTCCATGGACATCTTGAAGACTCAAGGAAAAAAGAGGGGTGATAAAGAAAGCAACTCCACATCCCAACAAAAGCCTGGAAAGGCTTACGATTCCCACACTCACATCAGTATCGAAGTTTGTCGTATAAAAACAAGAGAAGGAAAAGAGGCTAAACGAAATGAAGAGCAGAGGTGTCGGTCCAAACTTGGTGACTAGTTTTCCCATGAAAAGAGAGATTAATAAAGGGGCTACACCAATGGGAGCGACGGCGATACCCGCCCAAATCGCATTGTAGCCCATATTCGACTGGAGCCAAAGGGGGATGAGAACAACGGAGCCGAAGTAAATTCCGTACGCAACTGCCATGTAAAGGATCGAGACAGCATAGGTGCGTATTTTGAAGAGTTTTAGCTCAATAAGCGGTTTGGAGATAGTTGAGCTCCACAAAAGAAGAAAGGTAAATGAAATGAAGGAGGTGATGCCAAAAAAGCGCATCCAATTAGAGTTAAACCAGTCGTATTGCTCTCCTTTATCGAGTAAAACTTGCAAACAAGTGACAAAGACGGCTAGCAAGAGAAATCCTACCCAGTCGATCGACTCCTTTTGAATCGGGGTTTCTCTTTGTTTTAAGATCATCCAAATCAGTCCTAGACTGAGTATTCCAAAGGGGATATTGATATAAAAAATCCAAGGCCACTTGTAATCGAAAGAAATCCATCCGCCTAACAAAGGGCCAAGGACTGGAGCTGCGACAACGATCGTACTCCAAATGGCGAGCGCCGTATTTTTTTTCTGAGGGGGGTAATTCATTACGAGAAGGGATTGACTAAGAGGAACCATAGGTCCTGAGCAAAATCCTTGAAAAAATCGAGAGAGTACGAGCATTTCAAAACTGACAGAGGCACCGCAGAGCCAAGAAAAAATGATGAAGAATATCAAGGATATACAGATGAGTTTGACAGCTCCAACTCTTTTGGTTAGCCATCCCGTCGTAGGCAGAGCAATCGCATTGCCTACAGCAAATGAGGTGATGACATAAGTGCCTTGATCATTGCTGACGGCTAAATCACCAGCAATATAGGGGATTGACACGTTGGCAATGGAGTAATCGAGCACTAACATGAAGGTGCCCAACGATAGCCCCAATGTCATCAAATAAAGAGGGAGTCCAGAAAGTGGTTTCATTCCTCATTAACCCCCATATCTTGCAAGAAATGGGGCGTTAGATTTTCTTGAATCACTTCTTCAATCAAGGCTTCTGCTCCCCATTCTTGCGAGGCAAAAACATCGGTGACATAAATCGGTTGGGGAGCTTTGATCGCGGGTATGATAGGGCAGTCAGTCTGTTCGATATCGACGGTGACTTCCATGGATAATCCCAAGCGCAAAGGATGTTGCTGAATCATCTCTTCTGGTACATCGATTTTAACCGGGATTCTCTGTACGATTTTTATCCAGTTGCCTGTAGCGTTCTGAGGAGGAAGCGCTGAAAACACGCTTCCCGTTCCTCCACCTATACCGACCACGGTGCCATGGTAGACGACATCATTCCCGTACATGTCAGCGGTCACTTTAGCAGGTTGACCGACACGCATCTTACCTAATTGGACCTCTTTGAAGTTAGCTGTGATCCACATCTGATCTAAAGGAACAATGGCCATTAGAGGTTGAGCGGGATTTACGCGTTCTCCTACTTGCACCGTTCGCTGTGCGACAATACCAGTAACGGGGGCAGTGATCGTACACCTTTGTAAAAATACATACGCATCGCGCACTTGATTTTTTGCTTGTTCAACAAGAGGATGACTATCGATTGAGGTGTTTTCTACTAACGATAAAGCTGCAATAAAAGAATGCTCTGATGCAACAAGATCAGCATAGGTTGTTCTCACGTCGGCATCGGAATGTTGAAGATCTTCCGTAGAGACGGCACCTTCGTCAATCAGATCCATACGCCGTTGATAATCTTGTGCAGCGCGGATAAATTGCGCTTTTCTCATTGCGGTAGAAGCCTGAAGAGTTCTGACATTTTCAAACATCTGTTGCACTTGCCGTACCGCAGAACCTAATTCAGCAATACTACGATCCAGAGCGATCGATGCATCAGTCTTGTCAAGCTCGACGAGAACTCTTCCCTTAGGCACAAAATCAGTACTTAGGGCAGTAAGTGCTGTCACAATTCCTGGTACTTGAGGCGTGATCATGACCATGTTTCCATCGACATAAGCATCATCTGTATACTCATGGAATCTTCCCCAGAATAACCAGTAAACTAGATACGCGATGCCGATCAGTAAGAAGATGAAAATAGCTATCGCAATCGCACGTTTTTTTTTAGGTTTTTCCGCAGCTGGAATAGGAGGGGTACTCATAGCTGATCCTCACATTCAGAATATCCACCACCTAATGCTTTAATGAGATTTACCACGGATAACAGATGATCTCGTTGAAAATTGATGAGCTGAAATTGAGCATCCAGTAACTGCTCTTGCTGATCGATGACGCTCAGCATAGTATCAATTCCCTTAGCCTGACGTGCACTTAGCAGTTTGTATTGAGCAGAAACATCTTCCACGGCGATGAGTTGGTCGTTTAATCTGGCTACGGTTTTTTGCATCGTGACGAGCTGATCGGCTACTTCTTTTGCTGCGTTGAGGACCAGTTCATTATATCCATAGACAGCTTGGTTAAATGTAGCGACCTTGGCTTGCAGATTGGCCCGTAATCGTCCAGCTGTGAAGATAGGAAGATGAATAGCCGGCACAAGTCCACCCGTCCTACTGCTGATCTTAAAGAGCTTGCTGAATTCAATGCTCTCGAGTCCCGCAAAGGCGATTAAGTTAATACTAGGATAAAAATCAGCTTTGGCAGCTCCAATTGCATGGGCTGAGGATTCGACATGCCAGATTTGAGCGATTAAATCAGGTCGTCTTGCTAGGAGATCGCACGAAAGATGGGAGGGCAAAGAGAAAGGACGGTTAAAACTAACGGATAACTCAGTGTCTAAAGAAGGGGCGTCAGGGCCCAACCCCACCAAGTGGTTGAGAAGATGCTTATCGATAGCAATATCCTGTTCTAGCTTTAACAAAGCTTGTCTCTCTTGATGGATCGTCGTTCTCGAGGCTAGAACGGGATAATTATTTTCTACGCCTCTCGTGTAGCGCGATTGGTTCAGTTGCACGAGCTGTTCACGCTGAGCTACTCTTTTCTGCAAGATAGAGAGCTGATTGAGCTTGGCTTGCAAGCTGATGTAGGTTTGAGCGACAAGTGTTGCCATCACTAAGTTGGCTTGTTGTTCCTCTGCATAAGCCGCTCGAGCTTCTCCTAAGGCAGCTTGGAACAAATTGCGATTTTTACCCCAGAAATCAAACTCGTAAGTGAAATTGAGAGTCAAGTCGATTTGATCAAGAGTGGCTGGAATTTCCTCAGGATTCATCAGAGGAAAAAAACTGCGGTAGACCCCGTTTTTACTTAAATGCTCCCACTCTTCAAAAAAATTGGCATGTAGTTCTGGGAATAAGCGAGCTCTTAGAGTTTGAGCAAATTGGATTGCATAATCGATTCGAGTGCGCGCTTGTAGTAAAGAGGGATTCTCATTGAGTGCGCGCTCGATGAGAGCGCTCAGTTGCGGGTCGCCGAACATCTCCCACCAGTTTTTATCCGGCCATTGTCCCTCTTCAAAGTACTCTTGGGACAAGGCTTCTTCTGTCTTAATCACTGGGGATTCACGCGTACGCGCCAGATCTCTGTCAGGTACGGAGGCGCAACCTGCTAATAATAAAATAGCCATGAAATAATAAATAAAAGCTTTTCGCATATTGCTCTCTTATTACTATCTATAGAAAATAAATGAATTAATTTAAATATAAACTCGACTTTGTACAATTTTATGACCAACTTACTGGCGCTCGTCGATCACAAGATTGGACAAGAAAATTTTGCTTCCTTTCAGCCTTTCGCTGCTTAACTCAAGCCGCTTGCAACACTTGTTTTTTTTCTTGTCCAATCTTATGCTTGGCGAGCGCCAGTAAGTTGGTCATAAAATTGTACAAAGTCGAGAATCTATCTTTACCTGGATTTAAAGTATGAAATTCGCACTTCTTTTTCTCATCTTGTCTTCTGAACTTTGTGCTAAAGGAATTGAGGACTCCACTACCTATCACAGCAATTCCACACTGCAGTGGAATGCGGCTATGGAAACAATAGAGCTGGTCCCATTAACGGGCTCTGAATATGTTCTTGATGTGGGTTGCGGAGATGGGAAAATCACTGCATTTCTTGCCAACAAGTTAATCAATGGCAATATCATTGGGGTGGACATCTCTGAACGCATGATTAATTTTGCCTCTTCTCATTATTTTCATGCCAATCTACAGTTCAAGCAACACGATGCCACGGAACTGCCTTTCGACAATCAATTTGATTGCATCGTCTCATTTTCAACCCTGCACTGGGTAATCGATCAGCAAAAAGCTCTCAAAGCTTTTTATCGAGCCCTTATTCCGGGAGGAAAAGTCTGCATCCACACTTATGGCAAAGGACGCATGAATGTAACCTGTATTGCTGATTCACTCATTCATACTGAAAAATGGTCTGCTTATTTCCCTTCCTACACAAAACAGCGCGCCTTTTTTACTGAAGAAGAATATTACGCCCTTCTAGAACGAGCCGGTTTTGAGCAAATAAAAGTCTTTGGATCTTGGAGTGAAACTCTCTATCCTAATCGAGAATTATTTGTGGCCTTTGCACGACCTCTTTTAATCTTTATTAACCATCTATCTCCTGAGCTTCAAGATGAATTTGTCGGCGAGGTGGTAGACAAAATTATCCTCATTGCAGGCCAGTCTGATGAAGGTATTCGGTATCAAACTTTTAACCTTCGGGCAATAGCTACTAAATAGAGAGGCAATAGCAAAGCTCCCCGACCCGGAAAAATCGATGATTTTACTGTGGCGTGGAGTTTTGCTATTGCCTCTAGAACTCTGCTACTCAATTGGAAAAGGACCTATGTTATTTCCCGTTAGGAGCGATCATCCCGCCGCCTAAACAGGTATTGCCATCATAAAACACGATGGACTGTCGGGGGGTGACAGCCCGTTGAGGCTGGAGAAACCGGACAAGGGCTTTATTTTCATCGATAGCTTCAATGATGCACTCTTGATCGGGTTGACGATAACGAACCTTTGCGAGACAGCGAAAGGGAAGAGAAGTGGGGGGATAGCCAGCTACCCAACTCAAATCCGTAGCGATGAGGTCAGATCTGTAAAGAGAGGGGTGATCCTCTCCTTGCTCAATGAAGACGACATTGCGTTGACTGTCTTTTCCCACCACAAACCACGCTTCACCAGGTCCACCAATGCAAAGCCCTTTGCGCTGACCAATCGTATAGTAGGCGATCCCATCGTGCTGTCCGATCACTTTCCCATTAAGGGTTTCAAAGTTACCGGGATGGTAGGCGAGATATTGCCCTACAAATTCTTTAAAATCTCTTTTGCCAATAAAGCAAATTCCGGTGCTATCTTTTTTCTCAGAGGTAGCAAGTCCATGCTCCTGGGCAAGGCGGCGCACCTCCTTTTTTTCTAGATGACCAATCGGAAAGATGATCTGGTTGAGGATGGACGATGAAACTGTATAGAGGAAGTAGCTTTGATCCTTGTTAGGATCCACTCCCTTGACAAGAGTGTGGCCAGGTCCGATTTGGCAATAATGTCCTGTTGCTAAGAAATCAGCTCCGAGACTTAAGGCTTTTTGAAAGAAAACCTTAAACTTGATCTCTCGATTGCACAAGATGTCCGGGTTGGGGGTATAGCCTTGCTTGAGTTCAGCGAGAAAATGGGAAAACACATGGTCTTGGTATTCCTGGGCAAAATTGACTGTATAATAAGGAATATCAATCTGCTGACACACTTGAATGACATCTTCATAGTCTTTAGCTGATGTACAGACACCCAAAGCGTCTTTTTCTTCCCAGTTTTTCATGAATAGGCCAATGACGTGGTAGCCCTGTTGTTTAAGCAGCAAGGCCGAGACGGAGGAATCAACCCCCCCTGACATGCCTACGACTACAGTTTTTTGTTTCATGAATCCCCATTTTTCTAGGAGAATACCATAAAACTGTATTAGACCTCTTTCGAAAATTTCGAAAGAGGTCTATTGAAAACATGTGTAAAAATTAATTGATTTTTCAGTCGGACTGGGTAACAGTAGGGTACCCATTTTGCATCCAATCTTCGAGACCTTCAGAATATTCATACACTTTCGTATACCCAGCTTGTTTTAATCGACTAGTCAGCTTGCCACTTGCAGGACAGGCTAAGCTCCAGCAATAGACGACGATCAATTGATCTTTAATAGGCAATGTCGATTGTATGAGTGAGGTAGGGGCATCCGCCGGCAACCAAATAGCTTTTGGTAAAGTAATATTGTCGTAATTTTCTTCTGTTCGCGCATCGACGATGGTCATTTGCTTACCTGTATCATACCATCGTTTTAATTCTTCGGTATGCACAACCATGATGTTATTGGTTGTAACTGAGTCAGAGGAAGCTGCATAGCTGTTCAATGATGCTGCTAGGAATAGGGTGGCTATTAGATAGATTCGCATGATGTCTCCTTATTGACACGTATTAATCAACTTTAAAAATAGACAAAAGAAAACTCGATACTATCGGTTCACGATCGGGTTGGGAAAAAACGAATCCTATTGAAGGAGCGCTCGCAAAATAGCGAGTGGCTATCGTATCGTTAGGTGATAATTTAATGATAAATTGCGTGGTTAACACACCGACAGTTCGATAATCTGTGATCGTCATTCTGTTGTTGGAATTGGGTATTGGCACATCATTTTTTACGAACCAAATATCAATGTATCCTTTGGCTCCCGCACTTATGCCCCCTATTTGACCCGTAGCAATAATAAAGTACGTTCCTTCTTCTTTGATGATAATTTTATCTTTTGACGACGCAATCTCAAGGTTTTGTAGATTATCAACGGAGTCCATTTTTACAAAGGAGGCCCCTGAAGCTGAAGGGATTTGGGTCACAATGCTTGAGAATTGCCCATAGGCTGAGATTGCTTGAGCTTGGGAACCCAACACCATACTGAAGAGCAAAAAAATAGCGTACCATTTTGAACACATAAAAAATCCTACTATCATTAGACCTTAATTTCGAAAGAGGTCTATTCTCTTATTTCCTCATAACTTTACAGAATTGACTTGTCAATAAGAATTAGAATTTGGAATATCAGTTTAAAAAGACCTCTTTCGAAATTAAGGGTTCAGCGATTTTCGGGATTATTTTAGCAGAAAATTGACAGAGTCTTAGTTTCGAAAGAGGTCTAAAAAGCCATTTTCTCAAGGAGCATCCATGCTGTCTGACAAAGAAAAGCAAGTCGATATTTCCATTTCAACTTCGATTAGCCTTCAAGCCAATTTAAAAATTCCTCACAATGCTAAAGGGATGGTGATTTTTGCGCATGGAAGTGGCAGTAGTAGGTTCAGTCCGCGGAATCGTTTGGTTGCAGAGGTTCTTAACAAAGGAGGGCTGGGTACATTATTAGTCGACTTATTGACAATAGAAGAAGAAAAAGTGGATCAAATGACAGGAGAACATCGATTTAATATTGATCTCTTAACAGAACGATTGTGTGGAGTGAGCAGATGGGTGTTTTCTCATGAACAATGGGCTGTCGGTTTTTTTGGAGCCAGTACTGGCGCTGCTGCCGCTTTAGGCGCCGCAGCTAAGATTGGAGATCTCATTCAAGCTGTCGTATCTCGTGGAGGAAGGCCAGATCTTGCTGTCGATTCATTGAAGCAAGTCAAATCGCCCACTTTGTTGATTGTCGGAGGAGATGATATCCCTGTCATTGGAATGAATGAGTTAGCTTTCAATCAATTGAGTTGTGAAAAGAAAATGGTCATCGTCCCTGGAGCCACGCATCTCTTTGAAGAGCCCGGCATGCTGGAACAAGTGGCACAACTTGCGCTCACTTGGTTTCAAACTCATTTAGTTAGCCATCGAGCGAAAAGAAAACGGATCGCCTAGTATATACGTCCTTTAAGGACCTATCAAAGTATGTTTAGACATGGGATATTCATTTATCAAGTAAAAATTTAAGCATTTATCCTTCATGGTTGATGGGAAATATCTTTTACTTCGTACGGAATTTCGTCGAAGTGGATGAAAGTTTAAAAAAATCTTTATGTTAATTTTAAATTTACCTAACCTCATATTTACTAACACAGGTTATACTGATACAGTAAAAAATAATTACTGTATTATTTTAATCATTAATTTTTTATAATTAATGAAATTCAAATAGAGGATTATATGGTAACTATTGTCAATCAAATAGATTGTTTCAGAAAGCAATTTCTGGATCAAGATATGCATGCTAAACTTTTTCGTTTAGATGAAGTGGAGAAGAGAATCGTCACATTGCAAGGAGCTCATCGTGCGAGGAGCTTAATTGATCGCGTTGAAATATTTAAAGGCATGCACGCTTTGAGAGTGGTTCAATTATTTGGCAAACGGTCACCATCTACTTTTGAATCGACTCATCATCTTAAAGACAGTTTAGAAAGAATTCGTCCTATGGTTGGTAAAAAAGCTGATCAGGTAAGCGATGAGGCTATCACAGCGTGGTATGTTGCTTTGTCTGAAGAAGATCAGCATCTTCTTTATGAATATGTATGGGTGTTGGATGGATGTCCGCAGGAACTTGAATATGGACGAAAGAAAGTTGAACGAGACCTCTTTGTACTATTAGAACCAAGACAGCCCTTTGTGTGTTTACAAGGGACAAGTCTCATCGATCAATTGTACTATAAATTTGAACACCAATATTCATTAATCAAGCAGCAAGAAATTGTCACCACTCTGACACAAATAAAACAATCGAAAGGAAAAGAAAAAGAACTACGGACTCACCTAGCTAAATTACCTGAAAAGCTTCTTCATCTTTTGCATGGAGATGTTTATCACTGTTCTTCGGGAGTTAAAGAAGGATTTGAATGGGGTGGAGAAGCTTTGGAAAAAGATCCTAGCTTATTGTTTACTCTAACGTTTGCGGGTGGAAAAAGCATCATTGAACATCATATTTACGAGCAGAATCAACATTTAGAAGGCCTGGTCCCTTTCTGTCAGTTGGAAGAGTTTGAACGGATCGTTGCACTTTATCCGCAATTGTCTCACACCCAGCGCAGCGCATTATTAAAACACGTGTCCCCTAAAGTTAAAGAATGGGTGAATGAGTTAATCAAAATTTATCCTCAAGATCCTTACACGCAGGGGATAGTTTCTCCTACTTTACATCGCATGAGGGGCGCTCGATTTTTAGGTAAGACAACCTCCTTCAACGTATTCGCTCCACAAGCTAAAGCAGTGACTCTGTTGTTGACTGCCTATGGTAAAGTAGAACACGAACTTTCGATGACCAAAAACGGATTTGGTGAGTGGACTCTTAAGACAGAACTTGCACAACCCGGTCGTACCTATCAATACCAATTTGATGGCGCTGATGGTGTGAAACGCGTGCGAATAGATCCTTATAGCTTTTCCACAAGCGAAGAGAACGGTACAGCCTATTCTATCGTTGTTGATCCTCATAGTTTTTCTTGGAAGGATCATAGTTGGATAGAAAAAAGAACTTCTTCACAACCACCCCATTCTCCGAGTATCTATGAAGTACATGTCGATTCATGGAAGCGTGAAAAGGGAGTGTCACTGAATTTTCGCGAATTAGCGCATGAACTCGTCAAGTACAGTAAAGAGATGGGATTTACTCATGTCGAACTTTATGGCGTACTTGATCATAAATTGATTGTTAGCTGGGGCTATCAAGTTGATAACTATTTTGCTCCCAATCATCGTTTGGGAAGCTCTGATGATTTCAAGTATCTTGTTGATTACTTGCACCAACATCAAATCGGCGTGATTGTCGATTGGATCCCAACGCATTTCAAGCATGATCATTTCAACGAAAAATTTAATACATCCGTGTTGCATCGTTATGATGGAAGCGATCTGTTGGGGACCGAGGCTTCTCTTTGGGGTACCCTCTTTTTTGATTTCAACAAAGAAGAAGCGCGTCATTTATTGAAGGCAAGTGCCTTGCATTGGATAGACTACTTTCATGTCGATGGTTTGAGATATGATGCGGTGGGCTTGATGATTAAAAGAGAGAAAGTCGCTAAAAGTGGGGCCAAAGTAGAACATCCTGTTGCCAAGGTAGAACACCCTGCTGGCAAGGTAGAATACCCTGCCGCTATAGCTTTCTTACAAGATTTGAATACAACCATTCACCGAGAATTTCCAGGTATAGTGTTGTTAGCAGAAGAGCTTGACGGATATCCTGGGGTTACCAAACCCGTGAAAGAGGGGGGCTTAGGATTTGATCTACGCCTAGCTTGTAATTGGCATTATCATATGACTGGCTTTTTGAGTAAGTCGCTTGGTCAGCGCAAAGCACATCACGGAGAGCTTGTGTGGTCATTAAGTCGATTCAAAGAAGCCTCAGACGAGGTCTTATCACATACTCATGATGACACTTCTGTACAGAACCATGGGAAAGCTCTCTATCACATGTCAGCGATGGATACTCCTGCAAAAAAATGCGCTGATTTGCGTAATCTCTATGCTTACCAGGGGTTAGCACAACACTCTGGAACACTTATTCACATGGGAGAAGAATTGGGACAGCGCGTTGCTTGGGATCAATCCATGAAACAACAACGCTCTGCCGTTGAATGGGAAGCGGTATTATCAGATCATGCTGATGCCGTTCATCATCGTGGAGTGCGAAATGTGGTCAAAGAGATCAATCTATTAAGAACGACAAAACCAGAGTATTGGCAGAAAGATGGGGGAGGAATAACGGTTGTTAATACTTCTGACTCTGATAATAACGTGATTAGTTACTACCGTCGAGATAAAAAAGGGAATCTTTTACTCATAGTTCATAATTTTTCTGACAACGCTTTTCCTAGTTATGATCTAATCTTTCCTCCAACTGATCTCCACTGTGCTCAGTTAAAAACAGCTCGCGAAATTTTTAATTCAGACGACAAAAGTTTTGGAGGAAAAGGCGAGCATCGCAATGAAAGCACCACTATTTTGCGCAACGAAAAGGGCGTATCCTGGGGATTGCAATACAAACTGCCCCCCTTAGCAACACTTGTATTTGAATGTAGTTAGAGAGAATTGTGTGTATATATTAAATGTGTTAAAATTATTGTAGATTAATTATTGTTGTTATGGGGTTTTATGGCGTTAAAAATTGAGCCACTTAAATTAGATCTTGCTGTTCTAGCACTCCCTGCAACAAAACCGCAGGAACAAGACATTCCACAAAAGAAAGAGGGATTGAAAGAGGTCATCGACCTCTTACGAGAAGGGAGTGAAGAACCTGCTCTGACGTTGTTTTCTAAACTGAGCATGGAGCATCAGAATGCGATTTACGGACAAATCTGGCGTATCATGGGCGGCCCTCAGATTGAGAAATATGGGGAAAAAGCATTTCTCAACCAAAGTGGTCTTTCTGCAGAATTGCGCCCTAGTTTAGCTCAAAAAGCACAGGCGATCGATGCATACTTAGCTTTGCAAGCTCATCGAGAACATGGCAAGCATCTCCACTCTTTGAAAGATAAGTATAATATCCAGGCAAAAAAACACGCAGAACTGATTAGACCTATTTGGGGAAATCCCTATGATGCCACGCTCGTGCCGCTAAAAGGGGGATTTATCAACGCAAATTTAGTGTTGGGTGGCAAGTACATTCAAACCCAAGCTCCCTTAAAACGCACAGTCGATCACTTTTGGAGAATGATTCAAGAGCAAGGGGTTAAGACGATTGTGATGCTTCCTGAATTGCATGAAGATCAGATTTTTTACTACTTTCCTCAAGAAATCGGACAATCATCGAAGATTGACGGAATGAAGATCACTCTCATGGATGAAGAAGTGACAGCCTACTCCGCTGGAAAGCATAAACCCACACTTGCCACACGGAAAATTCTTCTCGAAGTGGAAGGTCAACCACCGAGAGAAGTGACCCATTTTCACTATGTAAATTGGGTGGACAATACGTTCCCCAATCGAAAATGCTTGCTCAAGTTGATCGACAAAGTCAGTGAAGCGCAAGCAGAGAGCTTAAGTCCTATTGTAGTGCATTGTCGTTTCGGAAAAGGAAGGACCATGACATTTACAACCACCCACCATCTAGTAACTGAACGCCGTGCGGGAAGAAATCCCGATCTCATGGACTTGGTTAAAAACCAGTCGCATCCTGAAACTGGGCGATCGAGCATGATGCTCACTGAGCACCAATTTTTAGGCTGCCATGACATTTACAGCTTGACGATTCCTGCTGCATTAACCTCTAAATCCGTTGTTGCATTACCTGGAACAATCACATTGCGCAAAGAACCTATGACAGTAGAAGGAAATCTTGCCAAGGTTGCTAAACTCTTTGCAGAAAATCAAGAGCAACAAGCATTAAAGCTAGCTGCTGGTATTCCTCAATCTCTATTGAATCAAATTTATGGAAAGTTATGGAAAGTTATGGGTAGCCCACGACAGGATGATTTTGGCAGAAACGCTTTTCACAATCATCACGGGTTAAGTGCTCCTGCGCTCAAAAAGGCCGAGGCGATTTGTCAACATCTAGGACTACAGCTCAAGGATTTGCACGAGGCAGGTAGAGATCGAGAACATGTGGTTTTCACTCATCAGTTAACAGTAGAAGATCTTCCACTTACTTTGGAAAAAGGGGATTTTGAAGGATTAAAGGGAAATTTTATTTCTAAGGATATCCTAGCTGCTCTTAAAAAGGATCCGATCTTAAAAAGACTCCTTGAAGATGATACAGGTGTCGATGGTCCTTTAGAAGGGCACTGTCAAAGGGTTATAGCTAACTTTGAGAGATTCTTTGCTTCTTCTTTCGAGTTCCCAAAACCGATGACCTCTCAATTATTTCGTCTATTTTTGGCTTTACATGATCTTGCAAAACCTGGGATGCAGGGTTTAGCAAAAAATGAAGAGCGTATAACGGCTGAACATGAAATCACTTCCAAGATGATGGAAAAAGTTCTTTCCTTGTTGGGTTTTAGTGGTGAACAAGTGCAGTGGTGTCAATTTCTCGTTAAACGAGATCCTATCGGTGACTATTTAAAAGCATCGGGAGAGGAGGTCTCCTTAAGAGAAGCAGAGCTTCTCAAGCATGTTAAAGAAGCAAGTCATGCTTTAAGTGTGTCACCGCGTGAATATTTTGATGTACATTTTTGCTACTACATGTGCGATGCCGGAAGTTATACAAAAGTAGCGGGAAGTCAAGGACTTGATGCTCATTTTCTGTTTGATCTGGAGCATTCTAAAATGCAACTCGCAAGTCATAATCAAAGCAAAATAGAGAAGCTACTCGAAAAAATCTAAGGTTAGCAATTCTTCTTTGCACATAAAGAGCCGAGCGCTAAACTGCTCTTTCTTCAGGAGAGGAATGATGAGAAAAGGTCTCTTATGGATTGGGATTGCCATTCTATCTGTTGCATTCTTTATCTTGTTCCACCGCACTCAAGATTCACAGGTTCAAGTCAAAGTGTTTAGAACCAATTTAATGCAGGAGATCATCCATTTTGATCCTCGGATTGCAGATGATTCTGTCTCTTTACAAATGAGTAGTCTCTTGTTTGCTGGTTTAACCACCTTGGATAAAGGCAAGGTTGAGCTCGATTTAGCTCAGTTTTATTCTTTATCTCAGGATCAAAAAACGTATCAATTCGTTCTTAAAGAATCTAGTTGGTCAGATGGTAGTTTAATTACGGCTGAAGATTTTGAACAATCGTGGAAGCAATACATACAGGAGGGGTTTCCTGCTAGTTTGAAAGAGATGGTTTCCATGATTCAACATGTCAAAGTACTAGATGAGAAAACTCTTGAAATCCAACTTCATTATCCAGTGGCTTATTTTTTGCAATTACTAGCTCATCCCACTCTATTTCCTGTGCATCAAACCATGCGTGCATCGCGTCAAATAACGCCTCTTTCAATTGTATGTTCAGGTCCCTACACATTGATCCACAACGATCTAGATAAAATAGTATTGAAAAAAAACCATTACTTTCACAACAGAGATGGATTGACGTTGGATGGTATCCATTTCAGCAAAATTCGCGATGCTCACACGGCCTTAGCTCTATTTGAAAAGGGGGAGTTTGATTGGCTGGGATCACCTCTTTCTGATTTGCCCTTAGATGCCCTGCCGCAATTGCGTCAAAAAGGGTTATTGAAAAGTCATCCTCTTTTAGATACGCGCTTTCTCTATTTTAACACTCAAGAATATCCCTTTAATAACGTGCATGTTCGAAGAGCATTGACATTAGCCATTAATCGCCAAGCAATTATCGACGATGTGCTTCACAATGAAGATAGACCAGGTCTTGGTTATGTGCCCTATGCACAGAAGTTAGAGCATTGGCATCCCTTTTTTCAGGATGGTGATGTTATAGGGGCGAGAGAACATTTTAAATTGGCATTAGAAGAGCTCCACCTCTCGGCGGAAGAATTTCCTGAGATTACCTTGAGCTACAATACTTCTGATCAATGGAGAAGGGTGATGCAAGTCATCCAAGAACAGTGGCGCCAAGTTTTAGGGATTAAGGTTCAGATTCAGCAGGCTGATTGGCCCATTCACATGGATAAACTAAGAAGAGGATTGTATCAAGTAGCACGCTGTGGAAGAACTGCCGATTTTAATGATTCGATAGCGTTTCTTCAGCAGTTACTTTCGTTTAATGCACAGAATTTTTGCCTGTGGAAAAACGAACGCTATGACGAGATCCTTCGGAAGGCTCAAATGCTGAGTTCCGAGGAAGAGAGGATCGCATACTATGAACAAGCAGAGCAAATCTTGATAGACGAGATGCCCCTTGCTCCACTGATCTTTCCCTGTGCTTATACAATTCAACAAGACGGGGTTCAAGGGGTGGAAATCTCGCCTCTTTACTACGCGATATTCACTCATGTGCAGTTAGACCTCTTTCAAAAGAGGTCTATTGAAGGGCCATGAATAAAAGTTGCAATTTGTCTAAGGTTCTACCAGTCTTTCCCTTACCAAAGACTGCCTATTTTCAACAGTTGTGGTGTGGCATCGAAACTTTGGTCGAACAGGTATTTTCTGTTTTAGAGGGAAGTATTGCAGAGATTGATGAATCTTTACCATTGGTCACATGGTTTCCCCTTACTAGTGTGCCGGCTATTTTACCCATTGTATTACTTACAAGGTCTCATGAACGTTTCTCCAATGGAACGGGACGTTACTTCATTGATGCGATTAATAGGTATGCTTTACCTGGTCATTTTTTAAGCGTCGAGGCTTCGACCACGGTTGATTTTTACTTATCAGATCGCCCTGAGGTCAAGTATGGATTATCTCACATTGGCGTCCTCATTAAAACAGCAGAAGAATGGACTGCCCTTCAAAAAAATCTTCCCCAATTAGCAGAAGAAATACGGATTACAGTGCGAGCTGTACATGAAGCGAGAAGGATCGTTTCAATTAAACAACTAAAAGAGGCTGAAAAAGCTTTACTTTTGCGCGAACAGCTGACGTCACTTTGGAAAAGGGATTGCAGAGAATTTGAATTGAATCTCTTTGATCAGGTGCAACATTGGTTGACCAAAGCCAAGGCGGAAGATCAGAAGGCTAGAATATGGAAGGAGATTCTTCCTCATGTGGGCAATGAAGAGAAAATTTTTTTTGATCGCGATATGTTTGTTGAGATTCAAGCACTGCTTTTGGTCTACACTGATCGCTTCATCGCAGCTAGAAGGCTCAAGGATTTAGCGCGACTTGTCTGTTATCAGTATTTTTCTAAGAAAAAGCTCCAGCACGATCTTGAAAAAGAAGCATTCAAACGCCACTCTTATCTCAAAATTTATAAAACGGGCTATCAAACGGAAGGGATGAGAACATTGGGCATCTCGATCGGACTCAATTTACTCAATCGCTATGAATTGCTGGATGTTAATCATATCCTTACTTCAGTGCAAACGTTTGTGCCCTCTTTACAACTCGTACCTGATTCCTACCTTTCTGACGCGCGCCATGAGACGATGCGATTTTATTACTTGGAAGTACACAAAGAAGATCAGAGCCAAATTTCAGAACAGGAATTCATCTTGTTAAAGTCTCGCTTGACACAAGAGCTAGAAGAGAGGATTGAGAATGTGCACCATCCTCTATTTGAACCCACCAATGAAGAAGAGTTGTTGAAGTACGTTGCGATCCTCTCCCAAGAATTGAATAAGGAAGATTTACCACAAGTTGTCATCACATTTGATCGTCAAGCGCAAGATGTCTTTTCCTTCCATATTATCATCTTGCGTCATGTTCATCCCGATTCAACGCCTGTAAGGGAGTTGCTAGAAAAGGTGTCTCCGCCCTACAGGTGGTTGGAAGAAAGGGTCAAAAGGATCAAATCTCCCCATGGAGATTGCTGTAAGGAAGCAACCATCATCAAGGCAATCTTTCCCAAAATGGTGTTTTTCCGAAAAGATTTTGCCTTGGATCTTGGGAAAGCGCGCACATCGCTCAGTGGTATTTTAGAACAGGCTATCGGCGAGTTTCGCGATTATAATGGGGGAACCTTTGAAGTGCAGCAGCGGTCTTTCTCTAGTTTTAAAGAGGGATTTGTGGAGAGCGAAGAACTCTTACTAGAACGGTTTTTCTATGGGATTGAACCCACTTTCATGCAAAGGGTACTTGATTCAGAGCTTCTCAAAGAAGGGTATGCGTTGCTTAAACAGGTTGTTCGAAAAGAATTTGAAGTGCTGCCTTTTGCGGTATTGGACAGTCTTCATAAGCAGGGCGTCATTGTTGCCATAGCAAGCCCTTTTCTTAAGTCTACAGATGATTTGTTTCAGCACATGTTCAGTTTGCGCCACCGATTTCCTTCTTTAGCTTTTTGTTCTCTATGGATCGGTAACATATTTGCTCTAGTGTTGTTCTATTCCACGCCTGATACATGCCAACAACATGACTATCTGTCTACTGTAGGGGAGATGATCGCTGAATCTTTTAAATTAAGTGAAACAGATCGCGTAAAAGGGCAAGAGTTACTTCAATTAAGATCAGTAGAATGATCGTTACCTCTAAGCGAGAACTATGTTGATGGTTAAGCTCGCTTGATAAAATTTCAAATAGTTCGTGCACAACGTTGAGGCGTTTATTCAAGATTTCAACTCTTTTATTGACATCGAGATAATGCGCTGTACGTCGATAATAGGGCTCTAATTCGGGATAATCCCAGAAAAATTCAGGGGTATCGAGAATCTCACTATGTAAATTGATGAAATTCCTTTCGATGAAAATCTCTCCCATGGTACGAGAGATTTCGCGTCGTGATAGCGATATTTTTCCTTTTTTAGCTAAATCGCTAGGTAGTTGTTTTGTGTGATCAATCGTTTTTTGGATCAACTCTTCAAAGGTTGTCAATTTCACGGATTGTGCAAGACCGTGGGAGACAGCTAATTTAGTCAACGTGCTTTTGTTATGTAAACAGATCTCATCCTCTTCGATTGTCATCGAATCGCCATAAGTAAAGGTGAACTCATCGAGTTCCGCTTTAGTGTTAGGCTCTTTTTCGAATTCTTTAAGCGAATGCAGTATCTCTTTTTCTTCTTCCTCAGTAAATCCCCAACACACAATCGATCCATAGGGGAAATAAAAAAGATCCCCTTTGATCCGCTTTTCTTCTTTGATTTGGACGTGGATAACATCGCGGAATAGCTGGTTAGAACCAAGTCGTTGAAGGGATTGGAAAAGGCGGGTGATGTCGTACGACGAAGCTGTACAATAGCAGGAACAACGCATGGTCTCACTATACCCCAAGCCCCCTATTTATACACAACGTGTTTCATATCCTTGCCCTTGCCGTTGCCCCTGCCCTTGCCCAATTAGTGGGTAGGAAATTCACAAATTTTTGGGCAAGGGCACGGACAGGGGCAAGCATCCTATTAACCCAACTTGCCCCCTATCCTCCTTTATCCGCGAGCTGCGACAGGCAATCTGCTGCGCTTCGTTCGTCGCCAAGGTGAACTACCTTGGCTTCCTCACGAATCTTGCATCTTACCTGTCTCGCTTACGCGTCTAAGGGAGGATAGGGGGCAAGTTGGGTTATTACTCTTTTGCTTGATATAAATTTTTCAATACCATCTTGAGACCTCATAACTAAGGGGCATTCTATCAGCAAGATGTCTATTGAAAATTTCAGCCTGCCTTCTTGCCCTACCACCAGATGACAAGTCTGTTAACTGAGCCAACAAGATCAACGATTGAATGATAGAACGATTTAACGATGAAAAATAAATTGATTTTTTCTTTTTTTATCGTTCAATCGTTCTATCATTCAATCGTTGATCTTGTTCGTTCGTTTAAAAGAGCTTGAAAGGATTTGTCAGGAACGGGTAGAATTTTTACTTCTTACACTCGCGGGGGTGGCGGAATTGGTAGACGCGCTACTTTGAGGTGGTAGTGAGGCAACTTGTGAGGGTTCGAGTCCCTCCTCTCGCACATTACCGAACGTTTTTTCAGAAATGTCCAAACGTTCGGCTTTTTTATTTCCTAACTCCTTCTGAAATAAGCCTATAAGAGCGACTGCTTCATTCAATCCACTGGTTCGATAATTTCCATTCTCAAAAACCAGTTTTCTAGTGAATATCGAACCAAGAAGTTTTTTTTTTACATATGGGGATGCTTGGTTGTAGTGAACGTCGAGGTTGCCTAATAGAGACATGCCATAGCGGCAGTACTTCATAAAGTTGCTATCCGTGCTTGTTAGTCGAGATATTTGAGCCTGTAGTTGCTGGATTTCATCCTTATAAAATGTTTTCATCCGTTATACCTTAACGTATAATTTTTCAAAGCGAAAAATAGACAACTCTATTTTCAAGCTCGTTTTTTATCTTCATGCGAAAGAATGGTTCTATTTAAGGAGGACTATAAAGAGTTTAATGGGTAGAGTCCCAGGGGCAGATGGGACCCAAATTCAACGGATGTTTGGAATTGTTAGCAAGCCACTCGTTTACACGGGATACTTCTGTGCAACACACAAAACCGCAGGCATCTCCAGAATGAGGAAGAAAAGCAGGTGTTGCTGTCTTATTTCCACCATCCCTCAAATAATCGTTCCACAGCTGCAACTCTATCTCTTTTCTATTACAGAGCCCATGTGGCAAAACAAAGAAGGCCAAAAATTGGCTATTAACCTAACTTGCCCCCTATCCTTCCTTAGACGCGTAAGTGAGACAGGCAATCTGCTGCGCTTCGTTCGTCGCCAAGGTGAACTACCTTGGCTTCCTCACGAATCTTGCATCTTACCTGTCTCGCTTACGCGTCTAAGGGAGGATATGGGGCAAGTTGGGTTAGTAGATTTGTTTCACGCTAACATGAGCTTGGCGAGCAGCTTCTTCATAAGTGGGACAAGCGAGAAGATAGGGAAGTACTTGTAATTGTCGTTTCGTCATATGACTTTTCATAACTTATCCTTCCTCTATTTTGGCCTGTTTTCCAAAACAAGTTTTGCTTTCCATTGTAAGAGAGGGTGAGTATTAATTTTCTCAACTAGGCTGCGATCATCTGTGGCCAGTGTTGCGTCTATTCTCCCATGCTCAAATAAACTTTGCAGAAAAGTTCTCTCACGTTCTCTTAAAGGAAAAAGAGGCTTCAGTGCAGTTTTGCAATCCATTAGCAATTGATTTGTCCAGCCTAGCCAATCGTCATTGCGAAATGCACGTTTTCTGAGCACAGGAATAAGCTGGTCTTTAAGCTCGCTTTCCTCAAAGTGAATCTCATCGCTCGATATCTCTCGCCAGTCTTTTGTTCCCATTGCTCCATACACAAGACATGCTAGTCTTAGTTGCTCGATATCTAAGGAACATTTCGTGAGCAATTGATGAGCATCGAACAGATCACGAGAAGCATGTCTCCCAAATAGAGCTGAAAGCTTACCTGCACCAAGCTCATGAAGGTCCAAAAGTGGAATCTCTTTAGTTTTTCTCGTCCCAATGCTGTGTGAACGTTTCTTATGTATTCCGTATAAAGGCATTCTAAACATGTAATTCAGGTCGACTTCTAGGTTGCCATTCCCTCCAAGCGCACTTGCATAACGAAGTTGCCATTTTCCTCCTGCATGTTTTTCAGGGATACGTCGAATACTTAAACTCTCTCTCTGAAATATGGCTTCTAAAGCTTTTTCTACCTCAGGACGTTCAAGAAGCATCTCTTGTCGATCAAGTTGTCCAATATAGTTCAGGTCAATATCCACAGATAATCGGGGAAGATCGAAGAAGAACAAGTTAAGGGCTGTTCCTCCTTTTAGAACCAACCGCTCTTTCAAAAAGGGATGTACGCTAATACCATCCAGGATGGCCATCAAATGCCAAACTTTTTCCATGATTTCAGGACGGAATCCTGTCTCTAGGGCTTCTTTCAATAATTCTTGCTTAGATATTTCCATTAGGCTCTTCCCATTCACGATTGATCAAACTCAAAGGGACAATTAGATTCCATTTTGAGATCATTTTTTGAGGTTGTTTAGATTTACGTTCTAGGTAATGCGGTTTCAGTGGGCGATATTTACAAAGGTTTTCGAGATAATTTTCTGGTATCATTAATCTTTCACGATGAGCCTCTAAGAAAAATCCGAGTTTAGCAATGGTGGTCGCATTGTCCAAAAGAAGGACATACTTCAACACCTGGTCTAGATCGAGGTATTCAATGCTTTCAAGAGAAAGCCAAATTTCTTCCCAAGAGCCACATAAATGCGGGCGGTCTAAAATATCAACCAACGTACGTTCAAGAGTAGTCACTAATATGCTTTGACCTAGGCGATCAACGGATTGGGTTCCAAACTGCTCATTATTGTTTGTCTTCAAGGCTGTTGGAATTGAAACAGCCTGATATTCAATGTCTTTAAAAACGAAAGAAGCCATTACCCGTTTTTTTGAGATGTAGATAAATTTGCTAGAAGTACTATGCAATTTTCCGTGTAAATCGAGGGCTGTTCGATAGCCCAATATTGCATCCTCGGCCATCTTGCTCGTTACTAAAAAAGGATCAACAGGATAAGAGCTTGCAATTACTCCCTTAGGAATAGAATAATACAAACCTCGTCGAATGCGGAGGATATGGCCTTCTTTTTGGTGGTAAGCTAGAGAGTTATGTAGGGTGGAATAATTGACAGCACGAGCAGACTCCTTAGCTAACCAAGCAGTTAGCTCTTCTACCGTAAATATCTGATATTGAGCGAAGAAGGAGTCGAGTTTCATATGACTTGTCCTTTTTCTTTATTATCACTAATTTTCTTAGTATTTTTCAAGAAAATTATCAAGTTATTTGAGAAGAAGATTGCATATTTTCTTGATTACTCATATAAGAATTAGTGATTTTCAAGAAAATGATCAAGAGAGTCTGTTACGAAAGGCTCTGCTAAAAAAACTTTACCAAGGAAAGGGGTCAAGATGCTTCTTCGGTTTTTTGCCATTGTTGCCGTGGTTTTTATTTCTTCATCAGCTTACTCCATACCCTCTAACGTAGATTCAAAAACGCCGATTATTGTTTATTTCAAGGGAACTTGCTGTGCAGGGAAGTCCACTCTTATTCAACCAATCAGGCAAAGATGGGAGAATTTGGAAATCGTAGATGAAGATCCAATAGTACATAGGACGTATCCCAATGCTGTTGCGCTCAGATTCCCTATTGAATATGCAAACATTATAAATGCCATTGCTGAACACAACCTCTATCATGCCCTTCGATCAAAAGACATTCTGTTTAAGAAGACTGCTACCCAAGAAGAATGCATAAAAGCAAGCAATGCTTTAAGTTCTATCCAAAATGAGTTAAACCAGTCTCAAAACCTACAGTGGAAAGAAGAGGTCAATGAAGGAATTCGCAAAGAACTCATAGAGACAATTCAATTAGCTCTTCAAAATGAGAGAAGTGTTCTGCTCGACTCATGGTATTTCACAGCAGATCAAATTCAAGAGTTATTTCCAACAACCCCTGTGGTAAGAGTAATGCTATACTGTCCCTTTCCAATCGCTTACGAAAGACTGCAAAAAAGAAACAAGGAGTCAATAGAGCAAGAAAACCTACAAGAGAAGCGATACATGAATCAACTTATGGGTAGTTTTTGTTCGCTTTATCAGATGAGTGATCAACCAGCTCAACCAATTCAAATTATTAACAGACAAGAACTAGATAAGATTTTTAATTCGATTTGTTTAACTCTTGAAGGTGAAAATATCCATGATCAAAAACAAATTTTTACTTTTGGAGAATACTCACAGTCTCGATTTCAAAAGCTTCAAACTGAATTTATGCAACCATTTGTAGATCTTGAATCTGCAAATTTATACATCTCTCCGAAAGAAAAACAGGATTTTATTATCGATCATACCACGGGAGATATTGAGAAAGCCCTTGATCTTTTGGAAGAGGTTATGAATTTAGCGGAAGCCTCAAATGGGAAAACGACCCAAAAGTTGGAGGAGGAGATGAGTATATCTACTGGTTCTACTTCTTATTAGGAGGTAGTAGGCAAGAGCTGAAGAGCCTTTTATAGGCTTCCTACTGCCATTTCCTGGATAAACTTCTCGCCCTCTCTGTTTGCGTCTATCGAATGAATTTTTATAAAGGGTTCAAGCTCAAAGATTTTTCTCATTCCCTCGATAAATTGGTTCGATGTAAGATCGGTGAAGGGCATCAGTTCTTTCGGTGGATCCACAGCCGATCTTTACCAAGAATAATTTTAGTTCCAAATTTTTCATCCACAGCTGCTTTCACTCCAGAAAACATGGGAATGTTAGGGGCATAATCGTGGCCTGCTAATAAACCTCCGCGACGCACTTTAGGTAGCCACGATTGGATATCTTGCTTAACTTCAGCATACTCATGATTGCCATCGATGAAAACTAGATCAATTTCATTAGGGACTAATGCCGCTGCTTGTGTGGAGGGCATGCGATAAATTGTCACCTGAGGATCATCCTGAAACAGGGTGCTTACATGGTGATAAGCCTGTGCATAATGTCGGTTCTTGCGCGAAATGGGAGTGCCGCTTAATAAATAATTTGAAGTGAGTTGCCAAGGATCTACCAAGAAGAGCTGGGCTTGTGGAAAGAGGTTGCGAAAAAGCTGAGAGGTCTCTCCTCTATTGACCCCAATCTCGACAATGCTCTTTACCTCAACGTCTAAAGCCCAGCACAGGAACGAAAGATGGGGAGCTCGGTGTTCGATCAAACTTAAGTCAAATGCTTCTTGCCACTGCATGGTCATAAGAGGTCTATAGTCTTTTTTTAAAGTAGATGTCAATTTTGTGCAAGAGAGAGGGATGGCAGGAAAGAGTGCGCAATTGTGAAAAATGTTTGGCGTGATGAAGAGTCAGAAGGATAGACCATTCCTCTGCGGTAAATGAAGCATCTGCTCCTGTAGAATGAAGGCGGCATAAGCTCTCACCTTGGCTCAATATTTCCGCTTGTCTGTCGCATAAGTTGCACGTTGCAGAAAGAGCAAGAAGCCCCTCTGCGGTTAAAAATTTAAGCTGGAAACTTGCGAGTAGGATTTCGGGCGCTTGGAAGGTGGGAATTTGTTTTAAATAAGAACGGAATAGAAAGTACGTGTCAGCAGAGGATTTACCCGCGAGTTGCGAGGTGAGAATGGATTGAGCCATTTGTCCTGCAATGGCTAGTGAAGAAAAAGCTTGGCGCAATGGGAGGTTGGAATCGAGCAGGCTCCCATCGACAAACGTCAACAGTTCAGAGTTTTTGCGTTTGATAAGAAATTCGACTCGTGAAAAGGGATTACATAGGGAAAGGAGGGGAAGGTTGCGGGAAGAAATTCCTTTAATAAGAACACTGATCATCCCTGCATAAGGAGTGAAGACGCTCACAATGCGTTGACTGTCTTTATACTCAAGAGAGCGAAGTACGATCCCTTCTGTTTTTTCTTCGTTCATTCTTGCATTGTAGCCAAAACTTGATTTTTTCTCAGCAAATGGCTATCGTACTTCACATTAGACCTCTTTAGAAATTAAGGTTCTGTCGATTTTTGGGTTCTTTTGAGCCGAGTTTTCGATTCTTTTTGCGGGGATTGTATCTTGTTTCGTATACTATCCCCGCAAAAAGAATCGAAAATCGGCCAAAATAATCCCGAAAATCGACGAACCCTTAGTTTCGAAAGAGGTCTGTTCTTGCACCGATAGCTCAACCGGATAGAGTACCCGGCTTCGAACCGGGTGGTTACAGGTTCGACTCCTGTTCGGTGCACATTTCCTGAGGCATTTTCAGAAATGGCGGGATATTCGTTTTTTATTTTTTAAGTCTTTCTGAAACAGTTCAATAAGACCCACTGCTTCATAACTTACTGGAGTTTGGACTAATTTCGCGCCGAATCGGCGCAAAATCAGTTAATATCCTGAGAAGCCCCAATGGCGCTGCAGATAAGAGACAATAATTTTTCCAAGCACAGGAAGAAGCCGATCTTTTAAAACATCGCTAACTATGGAATCTAGAGCAGCTCCTGAGTGAACAGTGAGGGTCTCTATGTTTTCGATATCCTCGTTTTCCTTTTCAGTTCGCAGAGCATTGCGATCAAGACCAAAATCAAGCACACCAAGCAGCCAGACAGGCTTGAATCCAGGATTATAGACATACCCGACCCTAGAAGGGATGTAGTCTCCTTCTTCGTACACATACACCTCAAGGAAATTGAAACAATCCTCATGATTAAAGAGGCTACTTGTATGTTCACCCATTCTTATGCTACCATCTTTGTTCTCGATTTTTATAATATTATGCCTTGGAAACGGTGTCTTTTGACATCGCTAACTTGAATGCGTCCAAGGAGCCTTGAAAAAGGGGCTCAATTGAAGCTTCTGGAGCTTTTGCACTGCCAGCTACCGCAACTTGAAAAACTGCCTCAACTGAAGCTACCGGAACTTTTGGACTGCCATCTTTCAACTTACTTGAAGCTTCTGGAGCTTTTGCACTGCCAGCTACCCCAACTTGAAAAACTGGCACAATTGAAGCTTCCGGAACTTTTGGAATGACAGCTGCCGCAAAATGATCCTCATAGAGTTTGGGTTGTCCACCACGGGCTCTGGCAGAACGAAACAAGGCGGAAAAAGCGCCTACTAAGGCCAAGAAGAGCCCGTGAAGGAGAATTAATACAACTTGATGGTTCTGAACATGAATGGTTCTTAGGAGGACGCTCACCTTTATTAAATTTTTCTTTTTCTGCCATATCTTTTCGTTTTGTTTTTTTCTAGACTCGTATTTTATTTCTATTATAATAGATTATCTTAAATCATAATAAAAGGAATTGTTTCATGAAATATCTTTTTACACTATTAAGCTGTCTGGCATTTGGATGTGCCTTTGCAGAAACCATTCAACATGTTGAGTATCATTTACCAAAAGCTGCTGAAAATTGGGTAGTTGGTAATAAATTGGAAAGTGAAAAAGGAACCACGATTATCTATATTCCCCCAGGAGTAGAAAGACAAAATGCGAAAGAGTTTTTTGGGGTCAACTCCAATTGTCTTACTTCTAAAAACGATCCTGCTTCAATCAAAGTGGGATTAGCTAGAAGTTTTCCCAATATGAACATAGATTTCCGTGTGCTTGAACAGGATAAAGATAGCATAGCATATGAATGGTCTGCGCAAGAAAATGGCATTGAAAAAACTCATGGGTGGGGACGTGCCTTTTCGAATAAGGATGGTAGCGTGGTCTTGGGTTATTACACCGAAGATATATCCAATGTACCACAAGCGCGTTCCATTTGGGTGCAAGCCTTAAAAGAAGCAAGGCAATAGATTGCAGGAATGATTACCTCGATAGAATGAATTTTCTCTCCGCTTTTTGATTCTGTGATATAATCCCCACAAAATGAATCTAAAAAGTCGATTCAAAAGAATCCAAAATTGACAGAACCCTGGTTTCAAAAGACGGTCTAAAATATGGTTTCCATTTTTTCTCATACACAGCTCAGTTTTAAACAAGCACTGTTCTCCCTTTTTGGTAAGGGTAAGCAGCATGCTGCCTCTCTCTATTCTGAGTGGTTTAGAGCGGGTTCTCTCCAAGGGGAATGGGCAGAACCTCAAGCTCAGGGTTTAGTTAAAAAGATGATCTCTGCCATTGACTGTTCTTTACCCCAGCAGATTCGAGAACACGAAGAAGGAGAGATTTCAAAATTTCTCTTACAGTTTTCTGATCAACTCATCAGTGAATCCGTCTTAATTCCCATGGAGTCGGGGATCACCTTGTGCATTTCATCCCAAATTGGATGTGCGATGGGATGTGCGTTTTGCGAGACGGGCAAAATGGGGCTATTACGCCATCTTTCATGTTGCGAAATTGTACAGCAAGCATTTTGGGCGCGGTTTGTGCTAAAAAAAAGAATTCGCAATATCGTGTTCATGGGCATGGGAGAGCCCTTCGACAACTTTGATGAAGTGCGTCGAGCGGTAGAGATTTTAACTGACGAAGGGGGCTTTGGACTGGGCAAAAGTCGGATTACACTGTCGACGAGTGGTCGCGTGGATGGGATTTACAGGATGATCAATGAGATGGATCCTGCCGTGAACCTTGCCGTGTCAGTCAATGCGCCCAATGATGAAGTGCGCCAGAAGATCATGCCTATCAATCGCACATGGAACATGGAACAATTGAAAGAGGCGATGCGCGCTTATTGCGCGCATCCGCGTAGAGAAATTTTTGTTGAATACGTTCTAATCCAAGGAGTTAACGATAAGGTAGAAGACGCGGATCAGCTTGCTCTTTATCTTCAAGGTTTGCGCGTCAAGGTAAACTTGATACCGTATAATCCTCAAAAGCGCGACCGGTTCATGCCGCCTGATGAAACTCACAGAGAAGCTTTCCTGCAGAGAATGCGCGGTCATGGCTTTCACACTTTATTGCGAGGGACAAAAGGGCAAAAGATCATGGCAGCTTGTGGTCAATTAGGCGATGTCGACTGGCGCCGTCAGTACGTGACGATTCCCTCGCGTAAACGCGAAGGCTGATTACCTAAAAGTACCCTACGATCAGGGCAAGGGCTAGGGCAGGGGAGTTAGCTTTTTCTGACTTGAGGAATTTGATCTAAGAAGTTATAGTGATAACACGCATATGTAGAACTGGGCGAGGTGCTCTATGGATAACACAAAGAAGTTTCAAGAAGAAGATGAGCTCGGATATCGAATTGATATTTTAGGAAGAAACATTGAAGTCACAGAACCTATGAGAGCGCATATCTGGAGCAAGATGTCCAAGATTGAGCGGTTTCATGCACACATCATGCATATTCAGTTCACGCTTGAGCTGCATCGATTAGAGCATTCTTGCACGGCTGTCGTCAAATTCGACCATATTAAAATCAAGGTGCAGGCGAACAGTTCTGACATGTATGCTTCCATTGATGAAACGATTATAAAATTGCAAGGGTTACTCAGCCGTTATAAAAGCCGCATCCAAGATCATCACAAACGAGCTCTTTCTGCCATCGATATGAAAGTCAATGTCTTACAGCGAGATGATCTTGAAGACATCAATGCTGACATTGAAGCGTATACTGCTAAAGAAAAGGTCACCGCTTTTCGTAAGCCAAAAGTGATAGGAGTGGAGACTAAGCCCTTGAAGGAATTGACAACAGACGAAGCTATGATGAAGATCGAGCTTTCGGGTGATCAGTTCTTGATTTTTCGTTCGGAAGAAGATCACAAGTTGAAGGTGATCTACCGACGAACAGATGGGCACTATGGACTTATTCAGCCCGAATAAAGGGCAGCTCTTTGACGAAGTGCGTCAGTTGTGGGTGACCGCTACTCCTGAAGAACAAGTCAGGCAAAGAGTCTTAAACAAAATGATCCATCGGTTGAGCTTTCCTAAAGACCTATTGGTCGTAGAGAAAGAACTAAAAACTCTTCCTCATCTTTCGGTCTGTCCGCCTCCTAATCGACGGTTAGATATCCTGTGTTATGCTAAGGATATCCATCCTGTTCATCCGCTTTACCCTTTACTTCTCATCGAATGTAAGGAACAAAAGCTGGATGAGCAGGCGATTGAACAATTAACGGGTTATAATGCTTATGTCCAAGCGTGTTTCATCGCGGTAGCAAGCCGTGAGGAAGAGCGCTTTGGCTATTTAGATAAAGATAAGATGAAGTACATCTTTCATCCTGGTCTACCTTCTTACAAGGATTTAATACGATGGGTCAAGCCTTAATCGCACCCCAGTTTCCCAATCTCCAACGACAACTAGAAGGACATGATGTCCTGTGCGTGTATGGTGTAGGAGACGGTTCATTTTATTCTCAGATTCAATCTTGGCTGAAAAAAAAAGAAGAACGGTACGCGATTTTTGTTGAAGAGGACGAGACCATTTTTTTACGAGCCAAAGAACTGCCTTTTGTTAAAGACCCTAAGGTGCGCCTTTATTATCATGGCAGCGAGGAAACTTTCGCGCAAATCGCTTGGGAATTTTTGTTTCTGAGCTGTACGCATGTCAATTGCGTTGAAGAAAAAAATGCTCGAGCAACTCAATTTTTCTATCTTCTAGATGTGGCGATGCATACCGTCAATTTACTTGCTGCTGACTCACGCGATATGGGACAGAGAATTCTTACGAATTTGATCCATAATTTATCCGCATTTCCTCAAGCTCTGTTGGGGAGTTCATTAAAAGATAGTTGTCGAGGAGTGCCAGCCATCATCTGTGGTGCTGGTCCTTCGCTCAACTCGATCATCCCTTTGCTATCCAAGCTCAAAGATAACGCTCTATTGATTGCTGGAGGGACAGCGATTAACGCACTGAACGCCCAAGGAATTATTCCTCATCTGGCTGCACATGTCGATCCTCATCCTCCCTATTCTCGTTTTTTACAGCAGGACATCGCAGAAACTCCCTTCCTCTACCAACATCGCTTTTCTCACGAATTGCTAGAGAAGGTACACGGTCCTCGCGTATGGATGGCGGGGTCTGGAAGTTATCCCCTCGAAGAATGGATGAACAGTTCCTGTGGCGTTGCTAGTGAAAGACGCGATAACGGATGGACTGTGGCTACTTTTTGTACATCATTAGCTCTGGAGTTGGGATGTAACACTCTCATTTTGGCAGGGATGGATTTTGCCTGTGGTGAGGATGAAGCCATTTACGCATCGGGCGTATCAGGACAAGAACACGCAGATGAATTCCTATCTTTTGAAGATGAAGCAGGAAACGAACATCTGACTAAAAGAGATTGGTTAATGAGTGCAGAGTGGCTCTCTGCCAAAGCGAAGGAATACTCTGATCGAAGATGGCTCAACGTCTCATCAGGTGGATTACCTATCAAGGAAATACCGAGGGTAGATCTTTCCTCACTCCTTTTTCCCACTTCTGATATCGATGCTCAACTACACGCTGTCTTAGCTCAAGCTACTGGTTCCTGTGTGGATCCAGCTCAAGTCAATATGACACTCGCTCAATTAAAAGAAAGTTTTCGCCAAACTTCTCACCAAGTGAAGCAACTATTTAATCTATGGAAAAAACTTCACCCGCGCCATCCTTTAGAAAATACAGATTATGTATTCATTCAAATGGAATTAGAGCAGGGGATCTGCTATCAGCACTTCCTTCAACCGCTTTGGGAGGTATGGAAACATCCGATCTTGCGCAAGGAACCCCATCCCGTAGGTAAACAACTTCATCGGTTACTGTTTTTCAACAATGTTCTCGACACGAACATGAGGGTTTTTGCATGACACATGAGATGTATCTCTTAAAAGATAATGACTTGATCCTGCGCGATCCGGAATTAGACATCGATATCACTTGTCCGTGTGATTCTACCGTCTCCCGGTTAACCTATGCTGATGGCACACTCAAAGCAGAAATGCATTACGCGCAAGGACAGTTGCACGGGCCTTCTACTTTTTTTGCACATACAGGGCAAATCTTAGCGCAAAGCTGGTATGTGAACGGAAAAAAAATGGGCAAGGTCAAGTACTACTACACATCGGGCCAATTAGCTTCCTTGCAGCGTTTTAAAGAAGGACAAGCTGAAGGGTTGCAAGAATATTGGTATGAGAAGGGGACTGTAAAATCTCTTTTGCCTTATAAGAAAGGCAAACTGCATGGAGAAGTGCGGTTATATTGGGAATCAGGACACTTTAAGCGCCTCATTCATTACGTACACGGCGTTCGTCATGGTCTTGATCAACTGTGGAATGAACAAGGAGTCTTAATCGATTCGGGAGAATATTCCGAAGGACAGCCCACCGGTTTACACCAGAGGTTTTACTCCCATGGTATCTTGCGAGAAGAGATATTCTATCATACACCTGCCCGTTATGATCAGAAAGAATGGAACCCCGATGGCAAACTCATGGTTGAAGGAATCTACGCTCCCGATCTCACGTATACCGAGCGGAGTTTTCTAGAGCCTCGAGGAGCCACTGTCAAACGAGGATACTGGGATGGACAGCGCTTACGCTGGAAATGAGATTCTCTTTAGAGAGAGGTATCCAGATCTTAGTTTTCTATTGACCTTGTATGCCGGTCAGCAAGAGCGCGTGTCCTATCACATGGACGATGAGATCTCTCGTTTTCTAGAAACATATTCTTCGCTGGATCAGATTGAGATCTTCTATCTCTACGGCATTGGCTCTGGAGAACACTATACAGCTTTACTACCGTGGCTTCGTGAAAAATCTGAACGTGTCCTCATCATCTTGGAAGATGATATGGAGGCAATCAATGCTTGGTTAGAATCCTCGTCCGCGTCTTCTTTGATTCAAGATCCTCAAGTGTATCTAGAATGGATGAATCAAGAACTCAGTTCTTATTGTGATGCCTTAACTAAACGCTTTCCTTCTGATCGCGTTGAGGTAGCTGCCATCGAGTATTATGCACTACATAAACATGAGAAATTCCAAGAACTTCGCCTACAGCTTTTGCGATCCAGTACCGTGGCTCAGGCTCTGTTAGCAGAGGCTCTCTACTCCCATCATTTATTAGAGAACCTAATTCCTCATATTGGTTACTGGCCTCGTTCCTTTTTTGCGAATGGTCTCAAAGGGCAATTTCAAGGGATTCCGGCTATCATTTGCGGAGCAGGTCCCTCGCTTGCCTCGACCTTTCAACAGTTGAAGTGCATCGAGGATCGTGCCTTAATTATCGCGGGGGGGTCTACGATCACCGCTTTGAGTAACCAAGGAATTTTACCCCATTTAGGTATTGCCCTTGATCCTAACAGTGAAGAATATGATCGCCTCAAGGCCGCTTCCAGTTTTCAGATCCCTTTCTTGTATGCTTCTCGACTCGAGTCGCGCGTATTCATGACTTGTAACGGAGATAAGGGCTACTTGCGAACCCAAACCGGAGGCGCATGTGAAGCTTATTTTGAACAAGCCGTGGAAATCCATGCACCGCCTATAGGACCAGAACTGGGTCACGAAGCGCTTTCTGTCACCACATTGGCCATTGCTTTAGCTGTGGAAATGGGCTGCAATCCGATTATTTTGAATGGAATTGATCTCGCTTATACGGGGATGCGGCGGTATGCAGAAGGTGTGATGCCCACTTCCCAAGTATTCAGGGAGGATATTCAAAAAGTCACTCGTTCGGGAGAAAGGCTCATTGAGACCAAAGACATGTGGGGACAACCTGTACTCTCTCTCATGAAATGGGTAATGGAATCAGAATGTATAGGAGCTTATGTTAAAGCTCATTCCGAAAGTCACTTCATCAATACGACGCCTGCTGGATTGGGATTTCCAGGTATCGAACAGCTCTCTTTTGATCAGATGATGAAAGAACACCTACACACGCCAATCGATCTTTTTTCACTGATTCATGCGACAACTACTCAGTTGAATTTATCTGTAACCGACGAAAAGATAAGCGATCTGATGGAGCAGTTGACAACGAGTTTGATCCGCCTAGACGAAATTGCTACAGAAATGATAGAAGAACTTCAGCGAGTCAAGGATCTTGATGGGTGCCTTCCGACGGGCAAAACGGCGATTTTGGAGATCGATTTTCAAGAAGAATGCGCGTTTGAATGCCTCTTTTTACTTGTCGGACCGGCATTAGATCAATTGCTTAACCGCGCCTTTTTCGCATCACCTCTGCTTTCTGAAGAACAAAAAAGACGGCTATACGTACAGCGTCAATTTGCCAAATGGACACAGTGGAGAACGATGATTCGAGAGGAGAGCGCTATATTAAGTAGGATAAACAACCATGAAATTACCCCTTTATTATCAAGCAGAACTAGTGAAAGCAGCCCAAGAAGGGATGCACTTTGCGCGCACAATTCACCAAGATAGTCCTCGATTTGGCTCTGCTGTTTTGACGGATAAGGGGAACATTTATTCTGCAGGTCAGTATGTTTCCGATTCCCTCTCTTTAACTCTCCACGCTGAACAGGTGGCGATCGCTCATGCTGCAGCTCATGGAGAATACGCCATTGTAGCCATTGCAACCGTAGGAAATGAAGCTGCTTATAAAATGAGTGGAGGGATCATTTATCCCTGTCATATTTGCAAGCAAGTATTATGGGAAAGCCATCTACGTTCAGGTCACAATACGGAAATTTATATCGTAGATAGCTCTCTTAAAATTATTGAGAAACTGCTTTTAAGAGAGATCATGCATAGCCCATGGCCTATGCTTTGACATAAATTTTTCTATTTTTTACCACCCGCTTCGCTAGAGAGCACAGAGTTCACAGAGAGCGGCTTCGCCGTCACAAAAAGACGGCGAAGCCGCTCTCTGTGAACTCTGTGCTCTCTAGCGAAGCGGGTGGTAAAAAATAAAGCAAACCTTCACATATGAGTTCACATATGTTATTAGGGTAACTTCAATCGCGTCATCCAAGCTAATTACACAAGAGGTCTAATGCTGTTTCTGAACAATTTTTTGGGCAGGGTCAGGGGAGGTTAAACGGATAGATGAGAAGCTTGGACTTTGATATCTTGGTGCTTTTTCAACACGGGCAGGACCTCCTGATTGAGGAATTCATGCGTTTGTTCAATGGAACGGCCGATCAATTGTGATCCATCGGCTATGGCCATTAACTCCTCTTGAGAAAGACCAATTTCTGGATCGTTGGCTAACCGGACGAGAAGATCATTGCTTAAACCTTCTTCTTTGATCCGTTTGCCCACTTCGAGACTGTGGAAGCGCAAGCGCTCATGGACTGCTTGGCGATCTTTTCCCTTTTTCACAGCTTCCATCAAGAAGTGCTCGGTGGCGAGAAAGGGAAGTTCTTCTTGGAGATGTTTCTCGATCACGCGGGGATGTACGATCAGACCAGAGGTGACATCAAGGAGTAAATTGAGGATAGCATCAGCACAGAGAAATGACTCTGGAAGATAGAGTCTTCGATTGGCAGAGTCATCTAATGAGCGCTCCAGCCATTGTGTGGCTTCAGTATAAAGGGGATTTTCGTGTAGTGACATCAAGTAGCGGCTTAAGGAGCAAATCCTTTCTGAACGCATCGGATTGCGTTTATAGGGCATGGCTGAAGACCCAACTTGTTTATCTCCGAAAGGCTCTTCTACTTCTTTGAGATGGGCGAGCAAACGAATGTCAGTAGCACATTTGTGAGCGCTTGCGGCAAAGCTAGAAAGGACATTAGAAACGAGGATATCTTGCTTGCGCGTATAAGTTTGCCCTGAGATAGAAAATAGGCGAGAAAAACCCATCTCTTTCGAGACAGACTCTTCCATGCTTTTGACCTTGTTCTGATCTCCATTAAATAGAGAGAGGAAAGACGCTTGCGTACCGGTGGCGCCTTTGACTCCTAAAAAGCGAAGTTCATCGATGAGGCGATCAAATTCATTGGTGTCGATCAAGAAATCTTGCAACCACAGACAGGTGCGCTTGCCGACCGTTGTAGGTTGTGCGGGCTGTAAGTGGGTGTAGCTGAGCGTGGGAAGATGAGCGTACTGCATAGCAAAGGGGAGCATCTGGCGCAATAGCTGCACGAGCTTGTTGCGGATGATCTTTAATCCTTCGCGTATCTGGATCAAATCTCCATTATCCGTGACATAACAGGAGGTCGCGCCCCAATGGATGATTCCTTTGGCTTCAGGACATTGGTCGCCAAAGGCGTGTAGGTGCGCCATCACATCATGTCGTAAGGTCTTTTCATAATCAGCGACTTTATCTAAATTGATCTCTTCGTGAGCTGCCTTCATGCTGACAATCTGAGCATCGGTAATCGGTAAACCGAGCTGCTGTTGCACTTTCGCAAGAGCAATCCAGAGCTTTCTCCAACAGAGATACTTGTAATAGGGTGAGAAAATGTAAGACATCTCCTCTCCGGCATAACGGGTCGAAAAAGGAGACTGGTAAGTTTTACTCATGTCCACTCTCAACTGCCTTCTGTATCTCTTTTAACAGCTTGCGAAGAGTGGATAGTTGTTGAGTGGTTGGTCGAAAAGGGTGGGTTTTCACCTGGTGGTGTAGGCGGCGCAGCGAGAGGATCGCGGCATCACAAGAATTGTAAGCGCGTTTATCATCTTCACTTAAGGGAAACGTATCGCGAATAAGATTCAGTAGTTCCTGTTTGGGCTGCCCTTGGTATTCAGAGATGATCTTGTGTTTGTGTTCTAGATCGCCGTTGCGACTGGCTAAGCTGTACACCGCTTGGCGGGGCATTTCATCGAGTTTAGCGTGTAATCCTTCGGGAATTGTCGTGTAAAGCTCGTAGTACTGGAGAAAATTGTAAGGGGTTTGCCGGTTGCCATAGGTCGCTACGAGCCAGGCGCTAAAGGCTCCATCGCGGTAATTCTTTAAAATGCTCTGCGCTTTTTTAATCCGCTCACCATGTAAAATGATCGCCTGATTGTTAATCGCTTTGACCTCTGCCGTGATATCGGTGAGTTGCTTAAGGTCGAGCTCGATTTCTTGGCTCTCATTTTTATACTGGTCGAGCAATTCATGAAGCGTTTGCTTCTCTTTTTCTGTGAGCGCGCCTACGCGAAATACCCCTGTAAAGCTCGAGAGATTCCCATTGGATGACATCTCCACCAGATTGGTCATCTTCGACAACTTCTGTGTGGCCATCTTGAGGCGCTGAGTGAGTAAAGAATTTACTTTAGCCATAATAGACCTCTTGCGTAACCTCATTTGCCCGGAAAAACCAATGTCTAGCTGTTTTACATCCGCTTGAGCAGCTCTTTTGTCAGAGCCACATAATCTTCCGCCGCACGGCTTTTGGGAGCAGTGTCAAAGATCGGCTTCCCATAAATGGAAGCTTCTGAAACGCGTATATCCCGTCTAATTTTAGTCTCGAGGAGTTTTCCAGGAAATGTTCCAGAGACTACTTCTAAAAAAGAATCGTTGGTTTTTCCCCGAGGATTCCAAAAAGAAAGAGTGACGCCTAGAATTTTAAGCATGTGGCGTTGCGATAGACTGTCGATGAATTGCGAGAGGCGTTGCAATCCTTTAATGCTGTAGAATTCTGGAGTGGCGCACACAAGAGAATAATCGGACGCGATGAGCGCCGATTCGGTCAACCAGCATAGAGAAGGGGGAGTGTCAATGATCACGATGTCATACTGAAGCGGTTTGAGAATTTCCTTAAGGCGCTCATGGGAATAGCGATTTCCGGCCAACGCGCCTGTCACTTCCACACGCTCTAACCACGTATCTGCAGGGATGAGATCGAGATTTTTCACGCAGGTGGGAATAATGACTTGATCGATCGGTTTTGTGCCTTGTAACACGGGCGCCATGCTATCTTGAGCATCGGGGTCGTAGCCTAGCCCTGTCGTTAAATTCGCTTGGGCATCGAAATCGATAAGCAAGACTTTTTTCTTATGAAATTTAGCCAAAGCAGAGCCAATGTGCAACGTCGTCGACGTCTTAGCTGTGCCCCCTTTAAAACTGCTAATCGCTATTTTTTTCATGCGCTCCCTCTGTCGCGAAATAGGAAGTAAGAGAACGATCGGCCGCTTCTTTTTCAATGGTTGTTAAAAAGGTTTCCACATCGAGTTCTCCATGAACTACATTGTCGCGCGTCCGCAGGGCAATGGTGCCGTTTTCAAGCTCTTTATCCCCGACCGTTAGCATGTAGTTGTACTGCATCAATTGCGCGTTTCTAATCTTTTTGTTGACCGATTCATTCGAGTCATCGACATCGCAGGCAAACCCCCGCTCCTTAATTTTACGAGCAAGTGTATGTGCATAGTCAGCATGACGATCGGCAACTGAGATCAATCGCACCTGTGAAGGGCTGATCCACAGCGGAAACTTTCCAACGAAGTTTTCGATCAGGATCCCCATGAATCTCTCAACAGAGCCAAACAAGGCTCGGTGGATCATCACAGGCCGTTTTAATTGACCATCGCTATCCATATAGTTGAGTGCGAATTTTTCGGGAAGGGCCATGTCAAGCTGGATCGTTCCACACTGCCATGATCTTCCCAGCGCATCTTTGATGTGGATGTCGATCTTAGGACCATAAAAAGCCCCATCTCCTTCATTGACCCGATAGGGTTGTCCCCAGGCATCTAGAGCGTCTTTCAAACCAGTTGTCGCTACTTCCCAATCTTCATCTGATCCGATGCTTTTTTCCGGACGGGTCGACAATTCTAAGCGATAGGGAAGGCCAAATGTCGAGTAGGTTTCATCGACAAGTCCCACAATGTTGAGAATTTCCTGTTTGATGTCGCCAGGTCTCATGAAGAGGTGAGCATCGTCCTGATGGAAGCTGCGCACGCGGAATAAACCGCTCAAAGCGCCCGAGGCTTCGTGGCGATGGACGTGTCCCAATTCACAGATGCGCAAAGGAAAGTCGCGATAACTGTGGGTACAGGTCTTGTAATACAACATGCATCCAGGACAGTTCATCGGCTTAATCGCATAGTGACGCTCTTCAATGTTGAAGGCGTACATGTTTTCTCGATAGTGAAACCAATGCCCTGAGGTTTCCCACAACTCTTGCCCCATGATCTGCGGCGTTTTGATTTCGACGTAGCCTGCCTTCTTGTGCATCGTGCGCCAAAAATCGATTAACCGGTTCCAGACGATCATTCCCTTGGGATGAATGAATGGCATCCCAGGAGCTTCTTCATGGATCGAAAAAAGACCGAGCTTAGGGCCTAAAATTTTATGATCCCGCTTCTTGGCCTCTTCCAGCATGAATAGATATTCTTTGAGCTGCTTGCGATCGGGGTAAGACGTGGCATAGATGCGCGTCAACATTTCACGAGTGGAATCGCCTTTCCAGTAAGCTCCGGAAATTTTTAAGATCTTAAAGGCTTTGATCTTGCCTAAATTGGGCAAATGGGGCCCGCGGCATAAATCGTAAAATTCTCCCTGAGAATAGGCGGTGAGTCCATCCGCTTCATTAAAGCCCTGAATCAATTCGCATTTGTAGGGATTGCTCTTAAACCGCGTTAAGGCCTCTGCTTTATTTTTCAGAACGTGGCGCTCTGAGATGTAATTTTCATCGATGATCTTTTCCACTTCCTTTTCGATAGCCGGAAAATCGGCGTCGGTGATGGTGAGGTTGGCAAAATCGTAATAAAATCCCTGTTCGATCGGAGGGCCAATCGTCGGCTGCGCTTGGGGGTAAAGGCGCAAGATCGCTTGAGCTAGCACGTGAGCTGAAGTGTGCCAAAATATTTCTTTACCGATAGGTTCTTCAAAGTGGATTAAAATAGCTTCATCACCATTAGAAAGTGGAGTGGAGAGATCTCGTAAGACGCCATTAATCTTGACGGCTAAGGACTGATTGGGACCCCTCATGTTAAGCTTTTCAGCTAGATCTTTTCCCGAGCTGCCCGAGGGAAGTTCTATCTCCATCTGTTGATTTGTTTTAATAAGCATGACTTCACCGGACTGAATTTTCCTTTGATTGTAAATCATGAAAAGACAAAATGGAAGAGCAATTGCAAAACTCCCCGACCCAGAAAATCCGTGGAAAATCACACTGACAGCAGAAAGCGCAACTTGTTAGCCCCCCTCTATTTTTTCCTTGTAGAAACTCCTTCTCATTCCTCTCTTTCTCAGCTCTTTAACTTGCGCCGCGAAGCTGAAGTTTCGTATTACTGCGACCTTTCTGTCATTCAAGAAAGTTTTCGCTTTCGCGCTTTAAACCGCGCCAGGACCATCGCTTCTTTTTTGATCAACGACCAAGGAGAATGGGAACTCCAGAAGCTAAATGAACTTTTAGAGGCCATGGATTCCCACGGGTACGTGTTCAACCTCACGGGAACGAGCGATGGGTTTCTCACAGAATTCATGCATTCTTTTCTCAAGCGTCTTTCGCCCCAGCTGATGAAGTCTATTTCTCGCTTTCACCACCCCGTGTGCCATAAGTGGGCAGAACGCCTAATCTTAGACAGCTTGGGTCTTTACACCAGTACACAGTTAACTACCCCTCTTGTTCGCAGGGCGATCCTTTCTGCCTGCCTGACACCTCTACGGCAGAATGTCGGTTCGTGTTTTGCCACAGCTCCTGCCATTCTCATCCAACGAGAGCAAGTAGAAACCTTCCTGGATGATCTTTATCAACTGGTGACAACCGGGACATTAAAACGGGTATTTGCAGGAGTAGAATACACTGTTCCACTCAGTCCGAGCATGGGATCAGGCGATCTGCGCAAACAGCTTGTGCAATCGGATAATCGAGCGATAATCTGGTTATCTCCAGGCTTAATCGCTGCCTGTGACCAGCTCGAACTGTTCCCCCCATCTTCCCCCACACTTCAAAAAGCTGAAATCCTCAAACATAAATTGGCGTCATTTCAAGGGGATGTGCAAACCTTCATCCATGAAGCCCTCTTAGAAAAATGGGGGATCAAGGAACAAGATCTGATTAGCGCTGAACAGATTGAACAGATGCAGTTGAAGACCTCGCGACTTATGCCAATCGCCACAGATCGCGGAGCCTCCAAAAAAGTGGAAGTGCTGACGCAATTTAAACGCAAAGAAAGGGAGGCCAAAGCCGCCTTCATGGGACTATGCGATCACGCCTTGTTAAAAGCCTGGGAATTTTCCCTCGCTTCTTTTTCCGACATTAAGATGGAATTTTCCACGTGGAATCTCTACACTAGCTTAGGCCTGTCAGCATCTGAGCCGGGAGGAATCGGGGAGTTGCTTGCCAACAGGATCGAAGAAAAAATTCGAGAAATTAACGAGAAGATCGAGCTCTTCCAACGAGAATATGAGGCAGCTCTTTCCCAAGCTAGAGGGACGGAAATCCTATTAAAACAAGCTGGTTCAGAAACAGAAGCACGTAGACTCCAAGCAGAATACCAAAGCCGCGCCTATCACATGCGCTCCTGTCTTGAGATGCGCGACCAGATTTACTCGGAGGGATCCCACTACACCAACTTATTTAATCAGCTGATCAAACAGTACGGAGCGTTGTTCCCCGAATTTTTCCAAGAAATTTTTGATCCTGATATGCAGGAGGCCACAACCTCTCTTTCCGATGACAGCAAAGCAGGCTTTCGTCTCGTCTATAAACATGGCAGATCCGATCCCTCTCAATGGACGTTGATCTACACTGCCGAGCAATGGATTTTCTGTTTGACAGACTTCTTTTCCCTCACGGAATCTCGCATTGCTAGCGAGATGCAGTGGGAACAAGCCTCGCAGGAGGTTCTAGCTATCACCTCGGCCATCATTGAACTTGTGCGCTCAGAGCACTTTTTACAAGCTGCGCTTCAGAGGATGTCCAGAGAAGCGAGTGGAAAAACGCCCTGGTCATATGTTTCAGGGGGGACCATGACCACTCTCTTGAAAACTTATTTTTGTCGAGAAAACGAGTTTACCATCGAATCGAAATGGGTCGCAAACGAATCGGAATTGGCCATTTTTGCTGCGGACACGCTCAAGCATCTAATGCCGCTCATTACCACTCCTTTTTTAACCGCGCCGCACAAGGCCATGCTAATGAATTCCCCGACACACGCCTTCCTTCTCCTTCCAGGTCTGGACAGGTTGCGTTCAGGATGGCAAGAAGAGGGATTTACCTACACGTGGGTGCGCGATCAGATTTTCTTGCCCAATCAAACTTTTTATGCCCAGATCTCTCTTTCTCTCTCTGAGCAGCAATTTCTCCTGGATCAATTGAGCGAGGAACTGCCGCCCCAGCTCTCTCATGCGCTGCATCAATCTTTACGTTTAGAAGACCACCCTCTTTCCGTCACTTCTTGGCGCCAGCAAGTTCTCAGCGCCCTCCTCTCTTGCACACAAGTCCAACACTCCCAACAGAAAGACGCTTTTGCCGATGGGCTAGACGCCTTTCTTTTCCAAGCGCTTCCTCTCGTTCCAGCCCACGAATGGAAATCAAGGGTGAGACGCCTTCTTTCCGATCTCTTTGACCCACTCGTTGAAAAAAGCATGCTCTCGATGAAAGATGATTCTTTCGGGTGGATGACAGCACAAACAATCAAAGAACTCGCCCTGATCTGTTATCTCAACGCTTACCCTTCCCTATGCACATCCTTTGACCTCCATCAGTATATCGCTGAGCACGCTCGTTTTATCGGACTGGCTCAACCCGCCCCTCTCTTAATTGCTGATACGAATTGGACGATCCAATACCTCGGTTTTGTGGTCAACCCCGGAACAGCCCGCCTGGAATTATGGGGTCTGGATCGCACGGCCTCTCAAGGAATCCCGATGACATCCTGGAACCCTTGGTTAAACGGCTCTCATAAAAAACCTTGGCTTATTTACGCCAACCCCATGGAATACAGCCGATGATGAACCGCTTTCTTCTTCTATGTCTATTATGGTGTGCACAAGCATGGGCATTGTATAATGGCAATCCCAGCTTTCCCATGATGCCAGATGGCGGAGTGTTTGCAAAAGACGCCTATGTGACTCTTAAGACAGGGTATGAATTCGACGATGTGTTTAAACAGCAAATGCACGTGAGCAAGCCTCAGAATGATCAAAAAAGGGGAGTACAGGAGTTTAAAACTCTAGGGAATTTTGGAGCCATCAAGCTCGTGATTAGCGATCGGGTTGAAATCTATTCGATGTTGGGAACGATGTCTGCCAAGATCTCTCAAAAACCCTATGATGGCATCAAGATTCACTATAAAGCCAATCCCCATTTTGCTTGGTCAATTGGAGGTCGGACGATCTTGGCCTATTGGGGAAATACTCAATTGGGGATGAACGCAGGCTATCTTCGCTACCAACCTCATCTCAACCAGATCAAAGTGAATGGTTCCACCTATTCCAGCTCAGGAGCGGAACTCCAGTACTGGGAATGGCAGGTAGGCGCGGGAGTATCGCATCGAATAGGCATGCTCGTCCCTTACGTTGGAGGATACTACGCCCAATCAGAAGCCGATTTTCTCTATCTGAACTCACTGAAATCGATCATTCCGGGAAGGCACTTTCTTCTCAAAAGCTCGAAAAATCCAGGGGTTGCTGTCGGTTGCGGTTTTGCACCCAACCGGGGCTTTACTGTGAACGTCGAAGGGCGCTTCATCAATCAAACTGCCCTTTCGGCAAGCGCCGAGATCAAATTTTGACCTAAGAGGCAATTGAAAACTCCACGACCCAGAAAAATCGATGATTTTGAGTCAGTTTGCCAGCCGCTTAAGCGGCTGTGCCCTATCCCCAGCACATACTCCAAGCGAGTAGGGCTCGGGGATGGGGTGGCAAAATGGATCAAAAGGGCGATTTTGCTGTGGCGTGGAATTTTGCAATTGCCTCTTTCCTTTAATTCCCCGCTTCCACTAGAATCTCATAGGTAATTTAGCATTGAAATTCGCTCGATGCGAGATTCGTTTTTGACTTTAGGCTGATGTCTTAGCGCCTTTCTAGTTTCTGAAGAACACAGGCACGTGCTGCACTCTTGTAAGCCTTTAAAGGGGAATCTCGCAACAACTCTTGGAGACCTTATGTTGACCCTAAAAAAATTTCGCCAGATTTTTTCTCTTCTCACTTGCTCTGCAGTTCTGCCCTTAACAGCTGCCACCATCGACAGCAGCGATGATATCGAGCAAAAAGATATCAACGCCTTGCGTGAATGGATCAACACCAAACGTCAGGTCACCGTCCGCGAAATGGGGGGTGCGCTTTCCTTGAGTGGTGAAGTGCGCACAGAATTACAATCTTCTGCTGAAACAGTGAATGGGATCCGTCAGAGAGGTAACGGGGGTGCAGTCACGCTGCCCGATGGAACCCCTTTTCCAACCAACGCCTTCGACGTCGAAGTCAACATCATGCTCGACTACCGCACGGAGCATTCATGGGCTTCCATCAAACTCGAGTTCGACAACGACGCCGGTATCTTTAGCGGTACGCTAAACAAGCTGAAACTCGAAAGAGCTTATTGGGGTGTCAGAGCAATCGATGCCGATGAGTTCACCTTTGATGTCGAGATGGGACGTCGCCGTATGTCTTCCATGATGGACTCTAAACTCGAGTTCAATTCCTTCTTTGACGGCGTGTGGTTCCGCTATGACCACGGGTTTGAAAAAATCGGAGATTTCTATACACATGCCGGCGTGTTCCTCATTAACGAATTCAAAAATCAATTTGGTTACGTGGGAGAAATCGGGATGTTGAACATTGGAGGTTCGGGTCTCTACACAAAATATTCTCTCACGGACTGGGATACAAAAGACTTCCACGATAAGATCATGAATGAGCGTTTTGACTTCATCGTATCACAATTGATCTTAGGTTATCGCTTTCTTCCTTCTAACTTAAAAAAAATCGTCATCATCTACTTAGGTGGCTTATACAATCACAAAGCAAAGAAATTGGCGATCACTGGCTATAGGCGCTCCAACTGGGGCTCTTACATTGGCTTTTCCATCGGAGAATTAAAGAAAAAAGGAGACTGGGCTTTTGACGCCAACTACCAAGCTTTATGCGCTCAAGCGGTTCCCGATTTTGATGTGCAAGGGATTGGTGTAGGCAATACTGCCAATACCGGATTTTATACCGCAAGAACCGATGGTAGAGGAGGCGCCAACACGCGCAAAACAGCGGGAGGTAATGTGAACTACCGCGGTTTCCAGCTTACCTTAGACTGGTTGTTAACTAACCAACTCGACTTCCAACAGAGCTGGCAGCAGTCAATCACTCTTGATGACAGCATCGGACCGTTCCGCACCTTCAAACAGTACGAGATTGAATTCATCTACGGCTTCTGATGAAGTCGATGAACTGATCGGCTTGAGGTGGTTGATCTCTCAAGAACAGCCCCCTTGTTACTTGATTTGAAGACCAGTTCTCGGTTTAGGCAAATAAGTAGGAAGAACAATCTCTTTAAGGACAGCAATAATCGCAGATTTAAAGATAGATTGATCATCAAAGCAGTGGTTCTCGCCCCAATGATCTTGATCTTTTCGTTGTGGTGATAAGGCGTGGATCTGGTAGTAAATGAGATCGCGGATTCCCTCGGGTAATTTTTGTAAAAATGGATGGATAGCTTCTTTCGAAAACGCACTTTGATTGATGAGATTGAGAAGAGGATCAATCGAAGAATGGCGAGGATCAGCTCTTTGTGTCATCTTGAACAAGGTAAGGGCTTGAGCCAGTTTGAGGCGCTTGAGATCATCATACCGCTGTTTTGCTCCCCATTTATCCCCCTTTTTTGGCGCATCTGCTAATTGATAGACATGCCAATCTGTTGTAGGATTGAACGTTGGAGATATGTGCGTAAAAGCCATAAGGCCCTCTTTCAGTGCCGCAACAGCTTTAGCTCTGATTTTTTTACACAAGTACAGATTCAGTGAAGAGAGCGAGCTGAGCTTTGAGAGATGCTCCAATCCTCGATCTGTGATTTCAGTGCACAGACATAAATCCAATTCCATGAGAGAGGTGAGCTTTGAGAGATGCTGTAATCCTTGATCTGTAATTTCAGTGCACCAGTTTAGATTCAGAGATGTGAGAAAGGTGAGCTTTGAAATAACATCCTCTAGCCCTTTATCTGTGATTCCACAATTTTCTAGATTCAGAGATGTGAGAAAGGTTAGCTTTGAAAGATGTTCGAGTCCTTGACCTTTGATGGCATAGCAGTGCGATAGACTCAGTGATGTAATAGAGGTGTGATTTGAGAGATGCTTTAGTCCTTGATGAGTGATTTTTTTGCACCAATCTAGCTCCAATAATCTAAGAAAGGTGAGCGTTGAAAGATGTTCTAGTCCTTTATCTGTGATATTTTTGCATTCCGATAGATGCAGTGAAGTGAGGCAAGAGAGCTTTGAGAGGTGTTCTAGCCCTTGATCTTGGATGTTATCGCAACCCGCTAAATTCAGTGATGTGAGAGAAATGAGTTTTGAGAGGTGTTCTAATCCTTGATCTGTAATGTTTTTGCTCCGACTTCGCGCAGGTGATGAACCTAGATGCAGTGATGTGAGAGAGGTTAACTTTGAGAGATGTTCTACTCCTTGATCTGTGATGTTATCGCAATGCCTTAAATTCAGTGATGTGAGGGAAGTGAGCTTTGCAAGATGTTCTAGTCCTACATCTGTGATGTCATCACAACACGCTAAATTCAGTGATGTGAGGGAAGTAAGCTTTGAAAGATGTTCTAGTCCTTTATCTCTGATGTTCTCGCACAACGCTAAATTCAGTGATGTGAGGGAAGTAAGCTTTGAAAGATGTTCTAGTCCTTTATCTCTGATGTTCTTGCACAACGCTAAATCCAGTGAAGTGAGAGAAGTGAGCTTTGAGAGGTGTTCTAGTCCTTTATCTGTGATATTGGAGCATCCTCGCAAATTGATCGATTGGATTTTAGCTCCTTTGAGTTGTTCCAGAATAGTTTTTAGTTGATCATCTGATAAATTCTCATAGCCTGATAAGTCTAAATGGTCACCACAGAAGGGTAAATGCGCCCACACTTTGGATGTCAAGCGCATTGAACGCAATGCTTGTGGATCTGGAAGGAAAGTTAATACATGCTCTATAACATCACTAGGCAGTGACTTAATTGTCTTAGATTTAGAAGAAGACTCAGGTTGCACAGCTACAGACGTTGCAACTGTAGGTTGTGTGGGGGTTAAGTTTAAGGGAGCTAAAACTAGTGATGATACTAATGTCATAATTTTTCCTTATTGTTAGTATTATATTACATTTTACTAATATATGCTTTTTAAATAAACACTATAATTCATGTTCAATGATTTTTTTGTTTTACTTGATATATCAAATAATTTAATCTACATTTGTTAGTATTTACTCCGCCGTTTCAAAAACCAGTGCAACAAATGAGATAACTAGAAGATAGCCAAAAAGTTAAGAAAATAGGCTAGCTGTTTTCAAAAAAATTTTTATACTCTCTCTCTAGCTCTGTATTAAATGCTTTCTAGATAGCCATCTGCTGTATAGAGATCGACGTAGATGCTAAAATCTACGACTGCTTTCCTTTTTTCAATGAATTCGAAATCTTAAAAATGCGTTTTGAAGAGTTGGATGATCATGTGGATTACTTTGTGCTTGTGGAATCGATCGAAACGCAACGAGGAACTCCTAAGCCTTTATATTTCGCAGAAAATCGAGAACAATTTCAAACCTATCTCCACAAAATTATCCATGTAGTCGTGAACGAAGCTCATCCAGAAATGGGAAAGTGGGAAAGAGAAAATTTTCAGAGAAATTGCATCATGCGAGGCCTTACTTCTTGCACAAATGAAGACATGATCATGATTTCAGATGTCGATGAAATTCCCCGTCCGGAGATAGTCGATCTGTTAAGCAAGAAATACAGATTTGCTAAAAGGGCCATTGCTCTTGATATGGATATCTATTTTTATCAACTCAATCGACAAATGAAGACTACAGAAACTTGGGGTGGCGGAAGATGGACCGGCACTGTCATCCTTTCGCTTAATCTACTCAAAAAACTCTCTCCTCAAGTCTTCCGTACACATAAAGAGTACTTACTCTCTATCGGCTTTCTCGCTCCATATTAAAAACATCGCCCCATTCGCTTTTGCGCGCGATACGATACAGTTCGCGATCTTTTTTGGTGACAATGCGTTCTTGACAACCATCTGCTGCACAGAGATCGACTTTGACATGCCCTTTGCCTTTGCGGGGATGACGCAGAATGCGCGCAGAGGGAAGCGCTACTTCAGTTTTTGAAACAATGAGATAGGAAAACTTCTCATCTTCAAATCCGCGTTCTCCTTCCTTGATTTTCCGATGCAAGGAGGAGCGTTCCAGGCGGGCATAAAAGTGACACCAATTTCCTTCTGCCATGGGACAGGTGGAAGCATGGGGACAAGGAGCGATCATCTTGGCGCCTTGCGACAGTAAATGAGAACGCAGGGTGCGCAATCTCTCAAATCCCAAGGGAGTTCCCGGTTCAATGAGAATCAACACCTGGTTGGTCATTTTCCACAAGTTGTCTACAACAGATATTTGATCTTTTTCGTGCAGTTCGCCGATCGAATAGGCGGCGACGACTAAATCATAGCTCGAACCATCTGACAACTTCTTCATGTCTTCTTGTATCCAGCGAGTTTTTGAAATAAGAGATAAATCTTCAGCTAATTGTTTCCCCACAGCGATAAAACGCTCATCTCGTTCTATTAAAGAGATTTTTTGAATTTCACTAAACTGCTGCTCAGCTGCCCATAGACATGTACCAGGACCTGCTCCCACATCGCAAAGAGACCTTGGAGAAAAATGGGGCAACCGAGCCTGTAATTCAAAAAACGTTTTACAAATAGCGGCGTAAGTCGCGGGCATACGTACAGCAAGATAGGCTAAAAGGTGGTCTTTCCCTTCCAATTCTCTGAGTTCTTTTCCCCCTTCTCTGGCTCGGTACTCGCCAGACAGTTGCTTAGAGGATTGAAACAGAGAACGCAACGACACACCTTCTAATAAACTTTTAATTTTAATTTGCATTTCATTTTTTATCATAAAATTAACTCTTAATTAATCAGGTTATGTTACAATAGAATCATATAAAATAGGTGGATTATGTCAGTATCTCTAAACGAACAGTTTGTGAGCATCTTACAAACAAGAGATCAAATGACCGGTAAAGCAGACGGTCTTTTGCATCAATTACAGGAAAGAACAGTGCATGTTGCTCAAGCAGAGGAGCAGTATACAGAAATCACCAAGTTATTCGGAACATTTCAATCTTCGATCGGAGAGTACACATCCATACCTGGCATGGACATGGAAGAGATTACGTTGGCGACATCAGTTAAAGACGAAGCTGAAGCAACGATGAACAAATTGAGTCACACGCTCTTAACTCATTTCCCCTACATCGCGATTCCAGGCAATCCCCCGTGTGTGTCTCCCAAGAAAGAACCACATGTCACAGGAATACCTACGGCAGCCGCAGAGTTCATCAAACAATGCGATGCAATCCGTCCGATACGCGGCGATGGAAATTGTTTTTTCACGGCTTTTTCTGTGATTCTATTAGAAAACCTCGTCACAGATAAAAGTCTCGATTGGTTCCATCACTTCATCGACGCCTTTCCACCAAAAGACAAGAGATTAGAAGCGTTGTTAAAGTCGATCTCTGCCGAATTTGTGAAATTAGAACCGGAAGGTAGAGAAGCATTACTCACACAAAATGAAAAGATGTTCCCCTTAGTCAATTACCTACGCCAGCTCGCAGCCAATCACATTCTCAACAACAAGGAAAGCTTTTCACCTTTCTTTGAAACTTCGTGTGAAAAGTATGTCGAAAGCATGGTTCTTCCTATGGGGCAAAATGCAGATCATCCTGCGATCATGGCTCTATGTACCGTGCTGAACTATCCGATTCGCATTTTTGATTCCCAATTAGACTCAGGCAAAGGGGTGAACATCGAAGGCGACAAAATAAAAGCCACCTTGTGCCGCAAAGATGAACATTACTTCATCCTTTATCCTAATCAAGGAGAGACTCGCGTTACCATCCATTGCGAAGTACCTCCCGGTCAATCGCTTTTCATTAGAGGAGAAGAGGGGGGATTAAACTGGCAAAAAGGGATTCCCTTAAAGCCAGGATCAGCGCCCAACACATGGATCTATACTTTTTCGGGAGACAAGCCCGTCGCTTATAAACTCTTGCTGGATGATTCCGTATGGGAGCTCGGCGACAACCATGCTATTGCCAAAGGAAAGCAAGAAAAAATCACCCCACATTTTCCCGAGTCATCTTTATCTACTATTCGCGTGAAGTGTAAAGTCCCTCCAGGTCGCACTCTGTTCATTCGAGGAGAAGGAGGACCAGGACTGAAGTGGGACGCTGGGCTTCGCATGACCTACATGGGAGAAGATGTATGGGAAATCGGGTTGAAAGGGATCACCAAGTCGGCACTTTATAAGGTAGTGCTCGACGACAAAGAGTGGGAAAGCGGAGATAACCACACTATTATGGGTGGAAAAACCGCTGAACACCAGCCTCGTTTTTAACCTACACGCCAGTCGATAGGTCGTTGGCCCCATTCTTTCAACTGAGCATTGACGCGAGAAAAGTGCTTGCAGCCAAAAAAACCTGTATGCGCAGAAAAAGGAGAGGGGTGAGGTGCTGACAAAACCACATGGTGTCCACATCCTTTCTCAAGAATAGGCTGCATTTTTTCTTGAGCGGATTTTCCCCATAGCAAGAAAATTAACGGCTCTGGTTTCAGTAGCAATTTTTCAACTACGGCATCCGTGAATCTTTCCCAACCACGACCATAATGAGATTTGGGTTCCCCTGATCTGACAGTTAGCGTTGCATTTAGCAATAAAACGCCTTGTTTGGCCCAAGAGAGTAAACATCCATCTGTCGAGGGTTTAATCCCCACATCTTGTTCCAGCTCTATAAAAATATTCTTCAAAGAAGGAGGCAGAGCAAGGCCGCAGGGAACACTAAAGCTCAAGCCATGCGCCTGACCTACGCCATGATAAGGATCTTGCCCCATGATCACGACGCGAACCTGATCAAAAGGGGTATGAGAGAAAGCTTGAAAAACATGCGCTTCAGGAGGATAAATGACTTTTTGATTGGCTTTTTCCTTAGCCAAAAACACCTTTAGCTCCTGGATATAGGGCTTCTCAATTTCATCCTTTAAGACGGCGTGCCAGCTTTTTTCAATTTTCATGCTCGAAATTTAACATATCTAGCCGCAAGTAGTAAAGGCTTTCTCGTTGACAGAAACAGGCAGGAACCCCTACGATTTTGTGCTTTGCAACTTGTGTGTATCTCATGAAAGATCTCGCTGAAAATAATTTAGTTCGCTTTAAAAACATTTCTAAAAAGAAAGAGACCATTTGCGCCAACTTTAAAGTGAAAGGCGTGCGTGGCGGTGTGAATTTCACGGCTAGCATTTCTGTAGATATTGCCGCAGCCGAAGTGCACGCCGGCGATATTCTCGAAAAGATCATCGAAGAGTGCGCACGCATCGGCGTTAAAGAGTTCGCTCGCGCTGAGTTCCAATTTGAAGGACTAACTTCAATCTAGTTTTTTATCTGGGTGTAGCGCAGTTGGTAGCGCGCTAGCATGGGGTGTTAGAGGTCGTAGGTTCAAATCCTATCACCCAGATTCTTTTTTGTGAGGGAGTTATGATTCAACCATCACCTCTGAATGCCTACAAACAATCTGTCATATGCCAGGTTTGTGGCAGGTGATGCACAAACAAAGCGATGACAATGGGAGATGCTTATGAATGATATTTACGCACCCTGCCTATGCGGAAGTGGAGAAAAATTTAAATTTTGTTGTCATAAAATTCAGAAAAAAGGGGGAGTGATTCCAGCAACGTTCGAATGCTCCAAATTTCCAATTCATGAATGCAAAGTTCTTAAAGATTGGGAAGATACAGGCATTTCTCCTGTTTATGTCTCAAGAAAACTTACGAATACCTCATATGTTTTTATCAGCTATCTAGTGGACTTTTGGTGCCTAGGGGTCAAAGACACTATGCTGAAATTTGGGATTTCTCAAACTGATTTAAAATATATCTACAGCAAAGGCGACGATTTAGAGACTATTTCCTATCAGGATGCTCGTAGCTTAATTCTTGGAGCTATTGATTTCGCAAAAGCAATTAATATTGCTCCTGAGGCAAGTTGGCATGGACTACCCTCTTCATTTATTGAAGCCCATTTAACGTACGAGAAGAAATTTTCCTTCGGCCAGGAAGGAAAGCCCTTTTATGTTTCTGGACCTTATGATTATGAACGTTATGATGTAGAAGAAATCATCAGCAAAGTATCAAAAGCCAAAGGTCATTTTACTGTTCATGTATAAGTTGCCACTCTAAGGTGGCACGTAGTGCACTAAAGCGAGTCGTGCGGAGCCGAGGGCTTTAAAAATTATGAAAAAATTTGCATTTCTTTTTCTATTTATCGCTACTCTCGCAACTGCTTCGCCAAATTCTTCTCTTCCCCCTGATACCAAAAATATTTTTGTCCAAGCAGATCATGCAAGGCTTTTTTGCCGAAGCATGGGGAAAGGGACACCTATTATTGTTCTGCACGGCGGCCCAGGATTATCACAAGATTATTTGCAGCCCTACTTAACCAGACTGGCAGAAAATCATTTCGTGATCTTCTACGATCAACGAGGCAGTGGCAGATCCGAAGGAGAAAAAGATTTAACTCATATTAATCTTAACGTTTTTGTGAATGATCTGGAGAGCATCCGTCACCATTTTGGTCTTAAAAAGGTATCTATTCTTGGACATTCCTGGGGTGGTTTATTGGCTATGCAGTATGCCACCTTTCATCCTGAGATCATTGATAAACTTA
>Ga0206972_1019_pt1 | contig 53196 bp, 40 predicted proteins | sample Alteio_BWOrgHeat_86_FD_152925 | JGI IMG/M metagenome (GOLD analysis project Ga0206972, IMG submission 152925) | Enriched cells from forest soil in Barre Woods Harvard Forest LTER site, Petersham, Massachusetts, United States -... | ecosystem: Environmental > Terrestrial > Soil > Temperate forest >...
CCAGGCGCCGAGAGAAAGCGCGCCAAGGGACGAGAGTTCGGCGCGGCGAGTAAGGTGTCGCTCAGCGAGGCTGGTGAGGCAGACTGCGTAATCGCGGGGGGCGTGGGTTTTTTCGATTACGCCGTCGTCGCAAGCCATTTCACGCAGGAGACAGAGGCGACGCTCGACCCAGAGAAGGACGGGGTTGAGTGGGAAAAGGACGAGGCAGAGCTTCTGGATCAGGTTGGTCCAGTCATCAATGCGGCGCAGGTGCTCGGCTTCGTGCAGGACAATCTGGTTGAGTTCGCCCGAGGTGAGTTGGGCGTAGAGCCAATCGGGAATGAGGATGCGCGGGGCTAAGAAGCCGATTACGCTGGGGCGCTTGAGTTCAGTGGTAGTGCAAAGCTTGATGCCGCGGCGTGCGCCATTGCGCAACGTTGCTTGGACCTGCAGATCGAGTGTGACCGGGGTGGCGGATTTCCAGAGGCGGCGCAGGCGTAATGAATGGATGGCCAGTTCGACGGCGCGATAGAGAGAGGCGGCGGTCCATAGCGCGGTCAGAAGAATGCTCCAGCGAATGTCGAGATGGAACCAGGGCTGGGAGGTGGGTGCGTATTTGGAGATTTGGCTGGGCGCCGAGCCTGGTGCAAGATGCATGAGCGCGGGGATGCAGGGGAGGGCTATGAGCACAGTGAAGCCGGCGGACCAGATTGCAAAGCGGTGTGCCGCTCCGGTGCGAGGTGCGAGCCGGAGGGCCAACTCAAGACAGGCTGCGACGAGTACGCTTTGCCAGATGGCTGTGACGAGCGTGGAAGCCGCGGCCTGGGAGATGGCGTAGAAGGGGTCCCTGTGGCCGAGGGCGATATTTACGACTTGGCTCGCGAACTCCTGCATAAGTCAGGCCTCCTCGTCGACGTGATTCCGGCTGTCATCTGACGCGGAACGCTGGATCGTGTCTTTGAGAAGCCGGAGTTCTTCCGGAGTGATCTCCTCGTCTCCGAGCAGGGAAAGGAGTAGGCGTTCGCGGGAGTTTCCAAAAAAGCGGTTAAGGACGTGGCGGACTTCGGAGCGGCTGGCTTCGTTCTCGGCCACGCAGGGGCGGTAGACAAAGGCGCGGCCCTCCTGCCTGTGCTCGACGTAGCCTTTCTGTTCGAGGATGCGGACGGTGGTCAGGACTGAATTGTAGGCGAGGGGTTCGCCATCGGGCATGGCAGAGACCAAGTCGTTGACGGCGGATTCACCGCGCTGCCAGAGGATTTTCATGAGCCGGAGTTCGGCTTCGGTGAGCGTGATGGACTTCTTTGGGGGCATGCTCGGCGGCTGACTCCAGAAATGTCGATTGCAGAGATAGACTATCAACTAAAGGATTAGTTAGCAACTAGAATATTAGTTGATGATTAAAAACTTTGCCAGTAGGAGGGAGAGCGACAGCTCACGGCGGAATTGACAGAAAGAGGGGCGAGCTCAACAACGAGAGAGCAAAGAGCTAGAGCAGAGTCCTTCGACGAGCTGCGCCCTCCTCGAGTGTGCTGATGATCCTCAGGAAGCGGTTAGCTCTGATTTCGGGCGGTCTTCGGAGGATGTGCCGAAGTGGAGGTCGGGTTTGCTGCCGACCTGTAGGAGGAAGCGGCCGCCTTGCTGGATTTCGGCGTGGGTGAACCAAGAGTGAGGGTATGATTTGCCATTTAAATCGACAGATTTCATGTAGATAGAAGATGATGTTTCACGTTTTGCTTCAACTATGAGCTGGCGGCCGCCGCCAAGATTGAGGGTGGCCTTTTCGAAGAGTGGAGTGCCGAAGATGTATTTGGTGCTGACAGGATCGACGGAGTAGAAACCGAGGGCGCTGAGGAGGAACCAGGCGGACATCTGGCCACAGTCTTCGTTGCCGGCCATGCCGTCGGGGGCGTTGGAGTAGAGCGTGGTGACGATGCGATGGATGCGTTCGGCAGTTTTGTGGGGCTGGCCGGCGAATGAGTAAAGATAGGCGATGTGGTGGCTCGGCTCGTTGCCATGGGCGTACTGTCCGATCAATCCGGCGATGTCGGGAGGGGCGTCTTTGGGCAAGGTGGACGGGCCATCGAAAAGCTGGTCGAGTCTGGCTACAAAAGCGGAGTCGCCACCGAGGAGTTCGATGTAGCTGGTGACGTCATGCTGGATGCCGAAGGTGGTCTGCCAGGCGTTGGATTCGGTGTAGTCGCGCCATTGAGATGAGTGGCCCATGTCGATTGGGTCAAATGGCACGGCCCATTTGGTGCTTTCAAATTTGGGGCGGAGGAAACCGGTCGACTGGTCCCAATAGTTGCGGTAGTTTCGGCTGCGCTCCAGCAAGGCGTTGGCGTCGTGGGTTTCGCCGACTTTGGCCGCTACGTGGGCAACGGCCCAGTCGTTGTAGTCGTATTCGAGAGTTTTTGAGACGGACTCTTCTTCGAGGTCGCAGGGGATGTAGCCAATTTTGCGGTACCAGTCGAGGCCGCGATAGTTATCGACGAAGGCACGTTTGTGCATGACGGCGTAGGCACGTTCCCAGTCGATACCGGGGAATCCTTTGACACAGGCTTCAGCCATGACGGAGGCGGAGTGGTAGCCGGTCATGGTGCCGGTTTCGGTGCCCTGGAGCGGCCAGACGGGCATTCCGGCGGGGCTTTGCTCGGCCATGCGGATGAGGCTGTTGATCATATCCGGAACGCGATCCGCATGGATGAGGGTCATGAGGGGATGCTCGGCGCGGAATGTGTCCCAAAGCGAGAACGTGGTGTAGTTGCGCTGGTTGGGCTCGAGCTGGTGGTTCTTGCCGTCCATGCCGCGATAGACGCCGTCTGTGTCGTCGAAAAGCGTGGGGCCGAGCATGGTGTGGTAGAGGGAGCTATAGAAGAGAGTGCGCAGGTTGCGATTGGGCGTCTCGATCTGGATTTTGGATAGCTGGGTTTGCCAGAGCGCGGCGGCATCGGATTGGACCTTGGCGAAGTCCCAGGCTGGGATTTCGGCTTTGAGGTTTTTCTGTGCGCCGTCGAGCCCGGTGCCGGAGATTCCGGCTTTGATGAGGAGTTGCTCTTTGGCGTGGGTCTTGTAGTGGACGACGGCTTTGACGACCTTGCCGCGGATCTCTTTCTGGGAGGCGTCGGCAGGCTTGCCGTCGACGAATACTTCGAGCTTATCCCAGGGACGGGAAAACTGGAGTGCGCCGAAGAGCTCGCGCTTGGCTCCCCATGAGTTGGTGGAGTGAGCGACGAGGAGGGTGTCGTTGCTGGAGGCAGCGAGGCTGCACCAGTTGAGGTTTTTGTCGATAGGGCCGTAGATGTGGGCAAGGTCGAGGACGAAGTGCGCGGAGTCGCTGGCGGGGAAGGTGTAGCGATGCAGGCCGGCGTGTTCGGTGGCTGTGAGCTCGGCCTGGATGTTGGTGTCGGCGAGCAGGACGCGATAGTAGCCGGGCTCGGCGAATTCAGTTTTCTTATCGAACGGAGAGCGATAGCCGGAGGCGGGGGATTTACGGTCGCCGGGTTCGAGATGGACTTCGCCGGTGCGGGGCATGACGAGGAAGTCGAGGAGATCCCCGCAGCCGGTTCCGCTGAGATGGGTGTGGCTGAAACCCATAATGGAGGTGTCGGAGGCGTGGTAGCCGGAGCACCAGTCCCAGCCATCATTGAAGGTGTCGGGGCTGAGCTGGACCATGCCGAAGGGCACGGTGGCTCCGGGGTAGAGGTGGCCGTGTCCGCCGGTGCCCTGGAAGATGTTTACGGGATAGGGATTGGTTGGATGAGCGGCTGGGGCGAGAGCGAGGGCTGGGCTGTCGAGGAGGCCGGATGCGGAGATGGCGCCGATGGCGGAGAGTGAGGCTAGGAGTTCTCGTCGGGTGATTTCGTTGGAATTTCGGCGGGTCATTTCGTTCTCCGGTTCGGGGGTAGGGATTCTCGGTTATATGGCCAAACAGTTATTGTGCGGCTTTTGGGTTGGGCTTCGCAAAGGCTTTGCTGTGGTAGAAGCAAGAATTGAAACGGATCTTTCGCTACGCTCAGCCGTTCGCTGCGCTATTTTCAGTTACCCAATGTCGCTGATTCATAGATACAAGGATGACAACTTTGTGGGCCGAGAGCAGATTCCGTTCGGGAACGAAAGACAGAAAAGCAAGACAAGAGCAATGACAAAAGTGAAGGCGAGGTGCCCGCTAATACAACCGGCTACTGAGGGAGGTCGTCGAGCCAGCGCTTTAACTCAGTTGGAAGGGCTGGATTGGCGTGGATTGGGGAAGGCAGCGTGACTTCGGTTTTTGGGGCCGTGATTGCGTGGTAGGCTGTCGGGGCGGTTGATAGGGCGATGAGCCAGAGCGAAGGGATTTTCAGAGATTGGGCTGGTTTGGTCAGGTCATAGCGGTCTCGGACCAGCAGGTGAGCAGGGACGAGTCTGCTGCGAGGATCGCTGAAGAGGGGCCGGAGTGGATCGGGGAGCGGCTCGTCGAGGACTACTCCGGCTAAGGCGCCATGATTGGCGGCTAGCTGGAGAGCGATGTTCGCGCCCAATTGAGAGCCATAAACGACAATGCTACCGGGAGCGACGTGCCGGGTACCGGTGAGCCAGTCGAGGGCAGATTGGGCATCCTCGAGCAAGCGTTTTTCGCTTGGGTGGACAGGGGTGCTTTGACCGTAGCCGCGGTAGTCGAAGGCGAGGATGGAGAGATTCTGGTTGTGGAGGAGAGCAACGGTGTCGAGAGTGTCGCTGAGATTTCCGTCTGCACCGTGGAGGTAGAGAACGGTGTGGGCCGAGTCGGTCGCAGGGATCCACCAGCCGAAGAGCTGTGGGGCGCCGGCTTCCGTGGCGGCGAAGCGAACCGGTTCATAGGGGATGTTGACGCTAGCGGGGGTCCTGGTGATAGCGCTTGTTGGGTGGTAAATGAACTGCCAGCTTCCCTGCCAGTAGAGCCAGCAGAGAATGAGCCAGGCGAATGCCACGATGGCGAGAAGAACAATACCAAGCGCGCTGATGAGCCAGCGGGCCGAAACGTTGGGGAACGCGGGGGCGTGGCGCAGATCATGCATTGCCTTGTCGAAGGTGGATGACGGCTGGGACGATGAAGGTGTAGATGTGGTCTTGCTACGAGATTGCCTAGACTGTGGCATGCGATATCGTCATTCAGAGGATACATGGAAGGTTTCGCGCAGCTCTGTTTCTTAATTGTGGCGATTGGAATCGTGGTTCAAGTTGCGAGTGAGGGGAGAAGGCGACGATGCGGGATATGGTGCGAGTTTGTTCGATAAGTGAGCTGCCGGCTGAAGGGCAGGTGTGCGAGATGGCGGACGGTCGGTTGTGTGTTGCGCGGGTGGGCGGCGAGATCGCGGTGCTGAGCAATGTCTGTCCGCATGAAGAGGGGCCGCTGGGGCAGGGGATGATCGAAGATGGCCGCGTGGTTTGTCCCTATCACGGCTGGGCGTTTGATGTGAAGACGGGGGAGGCGCTGCAAGATCCGACGGAGCACGCGCGGATTTTTGAGGCAATGGTGAGGGACGGCGAACTGCTGCTGCGGCTACCGGAGTAAGCCTTCGCAGTGGCTCGATGACGGTGCGAACGGGCCCTAGATGATTTTCCGAAGGCCGGGGAGGCGGACCAGGGGATCGGAGATGAGCCAGCAGGCTATGCAGGTGAGAGAGCCGGTTATGGCGAATTTGAGGAGAGCGGGGGCGATCCAGGGATGGAAAAGGAGGCTGATGCTGACGAGTATAGGTGGGTGGATGATGTAGACGGCGTAGGCGCGGCGGTTGAGCCAGTTCCAAAGGGCTGAGGGGCGGTTCATGTAGTCGCGGAAGAGGAGGAGCCAGAGCGAGATTGCTCCCCAGGCGACGAAGGGCTCCCAGAGGGCGTAGAGGATCACTGTCCACGAAAAGCCGCCCGAGAAATTGGCTTTGCCGGGACCGCTGTTGAGGAATCGCGCGACGACGATGCCGATGGGCAGGCAGGGCCAGGCGATGACCAAGCTGATGATCCATGGCCGGGCGTCCTTCCATTGGAGCTGGCGCAGCCAGTCATGACGCCATGCTGCGAGGCCGACCGCGAAGAGGAAGATGTATCCGGGGAAATATGCGAGCTGCAGACCGAAGATGTTTTCGCCGACGGGGATGAATTGGCGGACGGCGATGGATACCACCGTGACTGCGAGTGCGCTCCAGAGCCATCTGGAAAAGACAGGGACTGGGGTTGGAGATTGCGCTACTGGGTGCAGCGGGGGCCCGAAGAACGCGCGCCAGACGCAGTACACGAGGCTGAAGATGAGCAGTGCCTGGGCGAACCATAGTGGTCCGTTGATGATGCGCTGGTGGTTGTAGAGAAAGACGATCGTGGGCCAGAAGCCGTCTCCCTGAAATGCGGTGACAATAGCAGCGGTCACGGGGCCGAGGATGAGGATGAAGGCCAGCAATGGCAGGCCGAGGCGCAGGAAGCGGTCCAGGATGAATCGCGGGTAACCTTTGCGTTCGAGTGAGGGGGGAGTGAAGAAGCCTGCGAGCAGGAAGAAGAAGCCCATGAAGTAGGCCTGATTGGTGGCGCAGAAGAGGGTGAGCAGCAGGCTTGAGGGTGCGGCAGATGTGTCGAATTCGCGCCAAAACCAGCCGCCCGCGCCGCCGTAGGTGATGGCGGTGTGGTGCAGAATGACGAGCGCGGTCATTATGCTGCGCAGGCGGTCGATGTAAAAGTCGCGGGAAGCCATTTGTGGCTATGGTACTGGCAGATGCCGTTAGTTTGTTTCAGAAGATGCGTTTGAGTCCGGGAAGGCGAACGAGAGGGTCGGAGGCGAGCCAGACTGCGATATTTCCCAGAACACCGGCGATGACGAACTTTGAGGCGGGAGGAGCATGCCAGTTGCGCAACAAGAGGCAGACGGCCACGATGACCGGCGGATGGATGACGTAGACGGCGTAGGCGCGGCGGTCGAGCCAGGTCCAGAGTGGGGTGGGGTAATTGAGGCGCTCGCTGAACCAGAGCAATAGGGCAGAGATGGCGCCCCAGGCGACGAAGGGATCCCAGAAGGCGTAGAGAACGCTTCGCCAAGAGAAGCCGCTGAGAAATTGTGGAATGTCGGCCATGTTGGGAGTGAGTTCGAGAGCGATGGGTACGAGGGGCCAAACGATGCTGGCAGTAATCAGCCAGGGACGGACCTGCTTCCATGTAAGCTGCGCGAGCCAGTCGCCGCGCTGCGCGGCGATGCCGACGATAAAAAACAGAATGAAGGGAGGGAAGGTGGCTATCCACAGGCCGAGAATTCGGTAGTCGGCCGGGATGAATTGGCGGATACCGAGCATCAGGAGAGCGATTGAAAGCGCAGCGATGAGCCAGGCGCGGTTTGAGGGTATGGGACTCGGAAGGAGCGGCTGGGAATTGGGCCTGCCGGGAGTGAGAACTCTCCATAGCGTGTAGCCAATGCTCATCATCAGAAGGCCTTCGGCGAACCAGAGAGGGCCGTTGATGAACTCCTTATCTCGCCAGAGGCCGATGAGCATGCTGCGGGTGCCCTGATGAAGAGCGGTGGTACGGATAGCGAGAGTCAGTGGCGCGAGGATGAATCCGAAGGCGAGCAGGGGAATACCGAGGCGGATGAAGCGATCGAGCAGGAAGGGCCAGGCGCCTTTGCGATCGAAGGAACGCGGGGTGAAATAGCCTGCCAGCAGAAAGAACATTCCCATGGGAAACGCCTGCATGGTGGCCGTGAATGCAGACAGAACGATCGATGTATGCGAGTGCGACGGGGGGATTTCTAAGTAGAACCACGCACCATTGCTGCCGTATGTCATGCCGGCGTGGGCGAAGACGACCAGTGCGGTCATAACGGTGCGAAGGTGATCGATGTAGAAATCCCGCCGGGCCATGAGCGATTGTAGGCGATGTTGGAAAACCTACCTGCTCAATTTGGACCCGGCGCGTGATTGTGTCAGTAATTAACGATGGCCGCGAAGGAGTCGGGTTTGAGGCTGGCACCGCCGACGAGCGCGCCGTCGATGTCGTGCTGGGTGAGCAGGGCGCTGGCGTTTTCCGGTTTGACGGAGCCGCCATAGAGGATGCGAATGGTTTCTGCGATGGCGGGGCTCAAGATCTGGGCGACTTCGGCGCGGATGATCTTGTGGGCGTCCGCGGCCATCTCTGGAGTGGCGGTTTTGCCGGTGCCGATGGCCCATACGGGCTCGTAGGCGATGACGATGGGAGCTGCGGCCTCGGGGGCGATGCCTGTGAATGCTCCTCGCAATTGCGTGCAGAGCACATCGGCGGTCTTGCCGGCTTCGCGCTCATCGAGGACTTCGCCGATGCAGACGACAGGGATGATGCCATGCCTCAGGGCGGTGTGGAGCTTGAGGTTGACTAACTCGTCGGTTTCGTTGAAGTACTGGCGGCGCTCTGAGTGGCCAATGAGTGTGTGGGTTGCGCCGGCGGCTTTGAGCATCGAAGCGGAGGTTTCGCCGGTGTACGCGCCTTCTTCAGCCCAGTGCATGTTTTGCAGGCCGACTGCGACGGTCGAACCTGCAGTGGCTGCAACGACTGTAGAGAGCGATGTAGCGGAGGGGAAGAGGGCGATTTCGTCGCGGGTCTGATTGGCAACGAGGGGCAGGAAGGCTTCGACGAAGGCCTTTGCTTCGGCAGGGGTTTTGTACATCTTCCAATTGGCTGCAATTAGGGCTTTACGAGACATGTTGTGTAGGATTCCTCGATCTCATTTTAAAAGACGGCGACGGGAGGCGCGCGCGCTTGCGGCGTATCGAGACGAAATGATGCGGGCTGGAGGGGAATATAGCGGATTTTTGCGGTTCAGGGGGTGGCTTCCTGGCCGGCGAAGAAATCAAAGGTTTCGAGGTTGGAAGAATTCTCGTCGGAGATGGCTGTGGCTGGCGGTGCGCTGTGAAAGAGGAAGAATTTGTCGATCTCGCGGAAGGTGAATGAGTCGAGCCCATGGAAATCGCGGAAGGCGATCATGATTTCGCAGAAGCGAGGGTAGTCGAGTAACTCGGCATGGTGGAAGGCGGTAAATGGAGCCTGCTGCTGGAGGGCGCAGAGATAGTGGTCGACTCGCGAATCGTAGATGGGATAGGCGCGGGGATTGTGCCAATGACAGTACTTGGTTGCGAATGAAAGGAAGTTGTATTTGCGGCCCTGAATGACAACGTGGGCGATTCTGCTGACAACTTCAGGAGATCCGGCGGCCAGGGCGTCGTCGATGCCTTCGATATTGCTGGCGATGTGGCGGGCGACTTCATCGAGGGCGAAAACACAGGTGTGGTAAAGCGAATCGATGGCAGCGACCTTGAGCAAAACATGGCGTGGGTCGCTGTTTTGAGGATACTGGTGAAAAAGTTCGGCGAGAGACTTGTCGGCGAGTTCATGCGCCTTGTCGAATTGCGCGCATGCGGCTTTGATTCGTTCTGCGTTAGGGGGTTGAAGCGGGGTGGTCATTGTGAGCTCTCACAATCCATTGATTGGGGCAATTCTACACCTGCTCATGGGTAATAAACGATGGCACCACACAGAAGGCGATTTCTAAGGCGACCGAGGGGCCGAAAGGCCCCCTCGTAAAAAGCAACTAGGTTTGATTCGAATGCCAAGGGTGAAGCCCGGGCTTACCTGGAGCAGGCGAATTTATTTGTCGGTGAGGGCTTCGACGCCGGGGAGTTTTTTGCCTTCGAGGAATTCGAGGCTGGCACCGCCGCCCGTGCTGATATGGGTGATCTTGTCGGCTACGCCAGCCTGGTTGATGGCGCTGACTGAGTCGCCGCCGCCGACGATGCTGGTGGCTGTGGCGTTGGCGGCTACGGCTTCTGCGATGGCATTAGTGCCAATGGCAAAGCGTGGGAATTCGAAGACGCCTGCGGGGCCGTTCCAGAGGATGGTCTTGGCTTTGGAGACGATGTCGGAGAAGAGTGCGACGGATTTAGGGCCGATGTCGAGGCCCTGCCAGTCGGCGGGGAAGTTTTTGGTCGAGTCCCACTCCTGGGTTTTGGCGTCGGGAGAGAAGTTGTCGGCGAGGATGTTGTCGACGGGCAGCAGCAAATCGACGTTATTGGCTTTGGCCTTGGCGAGGGCTTCTTTAGCGACTTCGATCTTGTCTTCTTCAACCAGCGATTTGCCGGTGGTGATGCCGAGGGCACGGTCGAAGGTGTAGGCCATGCCCCCGACGATGATCAGGGTGTCGACCTTGTCTATGAGATTGTCGATGACGTCGATTTTGCCGGAGATTTTGGAGCCGCCGATGATGGCGACGAAGGGCTTCTCGGGCGATTCGAGGGCCTTGCCGAGATAAGTGATTTCCTTTTCCATGAGCAGGCCGGCGGCGCGGTGCTTGAAGAAGTGCGTCATGCCCTCAGTGGAGGCGTGGGCGCGGTGCGCGGAGCCGAAGGCGTCATTGACGTAGATTTCAGCGAGCGAGGCTAGCTGCTTGGAGAAGGCAGGGTCATTGGCTTCTTCTTCGGGATGGAAGCGCAGGTTTTCAAGCAGCAGGACCTGGCCGGACTCGAGCTGGCTTGCGAGCTCCGTGGCGACTTCGCCGACGCAATCGGGCGAGAAGCCCACGTTGACGTCAAGCGAGACTTCTTCATCGAGCAACTCGCGCAGACGGTCGACGACGGGGCGCAGAGAGTACTTCGGGTTGGGCTTGCCCTTGGGGCGGCCGAGGTGCGAGGCGAGGATGACCTTGGCGTGATGACGGATTGCGTATTCGATGGTCGGGAGAGTGGCGCGGATGCGAGTGTCATCGGTGATTGCAGTACCGTCTTCGGTGAGCGGCACGTTGAAGTCGACGCGGATGAAGACGTGCTTGTTTTTGAGATCGAGATCGCGAATGGAGAGCTTGGACATGAGGTTTACTAGCCTTCCGCGCCGGGGAGAGTCGCATCGAATTCGATCTCCACGCGCCATTGGGGATTGAGAAGCGCCGCCACTACGACCATGGTTGCAGCAGGGCGAATGTTGGCGAAGTAATCGCCGTGGACACGACCGACGGTTTCCCAGTCGGCGACATCGGTGAGGTAGATGCGGGTGCGGACGACGTCCTTGAATGATGTGCCTGCGCGGGTCAGAACTTCTTCCGCGATGGCGAAGATTTTGCGGGTCTGGGTGGCGGCGTCTGCATCGTCGGCGCCTACCGGACCAGTGCCAGAGACGTGGATGGTGTTGCCGACGCGGACGGCTCGGGAGAAGCCGATGATGGGCTCGAAGGGTGAGGTGCCGGGATAGTTTTGGCGGGTCATGGTCATGGAGAACATTCCCTCAGAGCTGAAACCCTTCAAGATGAATTGGAGATTGGTGGTATCCCACCCTTGACGCAAACTGCGCGTCAAGGATGGGGCACCCGGAGTTTTTTGGTTTGTGAAGAGAAAGCGACTACAGGCCTTTGGAAACGAGGAAACCGACAAGGTCAACTACACGGTTGCTGTAGCCCCACTCGTTGTCGTACCAGCTGAGAACCTTGACGCTGTTGCCGACTACCTTGGTCAATGGTGCGTCGATGATGGAGGAGAGCTTGTTGCCCTTGAAGTCGGAGCTCACGAGCTCGTGCTCTTCGTAGCCGAGGATGCCCTTGAGCTCGCCTTCGCTGGCGGTCTTGAGTGCGGCGTTGACGGCCTTGGCGTCGGTTGGCTTTTCGCTGATGAAGGTCAGGTCAACGATCGAGACGTTGGGGGTCGGGACGCGGATGGCAAAGCCGTCGAGCTTGCCTGCGGTCTCGGGGATGACGAGCTTGAGAGCCTTGGCGGCGCCGGTGGAGCTGGGGATCATGTTGATGGCTGCAGCACGGGCGCGGCGGAGATCCTTGTGCGGGAAGTCGAGAATGACCTGATCATTGGTGTAGCTATGAATGGTGGTCATGATGCCGGATACGATGCCGAAGTTTTCGATCATTACCTTGACGAGAGGCGCGAGACAGTTCGTCGTGCAGCTTGCGTTGGAGATGACGTTATGTGCGGCCGGGTCGTATTTGGCTTCGTTTACGCCGAGTACGACGGTGATGTCTTCGTTCGTTGCAGGGGCGGAGATGATCACCTTTTTCACTGTTGCCCCAAGGTGGGCCTTGGCCTTGGTCGCATCGGTAAAGTGGCCGGTGGATTCTACGACGATCTGTGCGCCGGTGGAGGCCCAGTCAAGCTTGGCGGGGTCGCGCTCTGCGAAGACCTTGATTTCTTTGCCGTCGACGGTGATCGAGTTCTCGCCGGCGACGATCTCGTTGGTTAGGTTTCCAAGGATCGAGTCGTGCTTGAGCAGATGGGCGAGGATCGCGGGACTGGTGAGGTCGTTGACGGCGACGAATTCGATGTCGGCGTTTCCGAGAGCGGCGCGGAAAACGTTACGGCCGATGCGGCCGAAGCCGTTTATGCCAACCTTGACTGCCATGTGTGAAGTCTCCTTAAGTTGTTCAATTGCGATTGAATAGCGGGTGAAATCCAACGGCTGTAAAGCGCTGCCATATGAGAAATGATTTCATTCCATAACTTTGCGCGGACTATCCCACCAAACTCATCAGACTACCACTGTTGTCAACGGGAAACCAAACAGCGGCCTTGAAAAGAATGTTGTACAGATCGCCGGGGGAGTATCGATGCGTGCACGGCGAATGGTGCAAGCGATGCGCTATGCTGAGGGTACTGTGGTTGTCGGATACTGAGGCGGAGATAAGTCCACACGCATGAGAAGACGTTCCAAACGAGAGCCTAATATTTCTGAATCGACCGGGAAGATCGGTCATGAGTTGCCTGTAAATCAGCCACGGCCGCTTGTGCCGAGCTATGTCGAGGATTTGCCGGTTTCGCGTATTGCGGCATCAGCCAGCCTACAGGCGGCAAAGCCGGTGCAGCGCCAGGATGTGAAAGCAGAAGCGCGGCCGCAGGCCCATCGGCGGGCCGCGTCTTGGCAGGGGTTTTCCGAAGAGGATCCGGCGGGGCGCTTGGAGATGGAAACGCAGCCTGAGTTGCCATCGCAACCGGCGCCTGAGGATGATGCGGCTGGACGAGCGCCGCAGGATCCGAAGGGGTTTGTGGTACTGACGATTGGCCTGCCGGGCTCCGGGAAGACCACTTGGTTCAAACGGCGCGGGGTTACTCCGCTGTCGAGCGATCTGCTGCGAACGATTTTGTTTGATGACATTACAGAGCAGCGGTATCAGGGACTGGTGTTTTCGACGCTGCGGTCGCTGCTGCGTGCGCGGCTGATTGCGAGGATGCCGTGGAATTATGTGGATGCGACGAATCTTTCCCCACATGAGCGTCGGCAGTGGATCAAGATGGCGACCAGCTTTGGCTACGAGGTGCAGGCTGTGTTCTTCGATGTTCCGCTGGAGGTTTGCCTGGAGCGGAACAGGAAACGCGAGCGCCCGGTGAGCGATGACGTGATGCACAAGATGTCGGAACGGTTGAAGCCTCCGGCGTTCGATGAGGGTTTCAGCAAGATTATTGTTGTGCGGGCGAAGAGCGCAGGCGCGTGAGCATGGACGCCGTTCTCCATGTAGAGCCTTGGCTGCGGGGGACGCATAGTGAGACTCCTGCGGTGGGGCGAGCGGTGCTGCATGCGCTGGAGCTGGCGCTGGATGACCTGACCAAGTGGACAAGCGGTCTGACGAATGCTGAGGTGCACATGCAGCCGTTTGGATTGCCTACGATTGCGTTTCATCTGCGACACATTGCCCGCAGTGTGGATCGGATCTTGGGTTATGCCGAGGGGAATCAGCTTTCCGCGGAACAGATGGCTGCGCTGAAGGCGGAGCAGGTTGGCAGTGAGTCGTTGGCGGTGCTGCTGGCTGAGGTTGAGGCTTCGTTCAGTAACGCTGCGGAGCGGGTGTGTGTACTGGCTACGGCGAACTTTGATACTCCGCGAGCGGTGGGACGGAAGCAGTTGCCGACTAGCCTAGGCGGGGCGCTGATTCATGTGGCGGATCATACCCAGCGGCATGTGGGGCAAGTGGTGACTACGGCCAAGGTACTGGTGGCTCTGCGTCAATGATTCACAAAGCGAGGATGAGGATGCATTCACGGTCGGTGTGCGGGGGAACGGCATTGGCACTTGCATCCCTTGCGATGATGGTGCCCATTTGTGTAGCGCAGACCGCCCAAAACTGGCCTGCGCCGCGTGAAGGGGATTATGTTGCGAAGGATTTTCATTTCAAAGATGGCTCGACGCTGCCCGAAGTGAAGCTGCACTATCGGGTGCTGGGAGAGCCGCATCGCGATGCGAACGGGCATGTGGACAATGCAGTGCTGATACTGCATGGGACGGGTGGAAGCGGGGCGAACTTTTTGAATCCGCGATTTGCCGGTGTGCTGTTTGTGCCGGGTGGGCTGCTGGATGCGGCGAAGGACTTCGTCATTCTGCCGGATGATATCGGACATGGGAAATCGTCGAAGCCGAGTGATGGTATGCATGCGCAGTTTCCGAGTTATGACTATGACGACATGGTGCTGGCCGAGCACATGGTGGTGACGAAGGCCCTGGGCATCGATCATCTGCGGCTGGTATTAGGCACCTCGATGGGATGCATGCATTCGTGGATGTGGGGCGAGCAGTATGCTGGAGAGATGGATGCGTTGATGCCGCTGGCGTGCAATACGGTCCAGATTGCGGGAAGGAATCGCATTTCGCGGGAGATGGCCATGGATGCGATCCGGAGCGATCCGGAATGGATGAACGGCGAATACAAGACGCAGCCGCGCGGATTGAAGACGGCGATCGATCTGCTGATGATTATGGGCTCATCGGCTTTGCAGATGCAGAAGATGTATCCGACACGGGATGCCGCTGATGAGTATCTCCAGAAAACGCAAGCTGCTTATATGAGTACGCTCGATGCAAATGACTTTCTGTATCAGTTCAATTCGTCGAGGAACTACGATCCATCGAAGGATCTCGAAAAGATTACAGCGGCGGTGATGGCGATCAACTCGGCAGATGATTACATCAATCCGCCGGAGTTGGACATTATGCCGAAGGAAATCAAGCGAGTGGCCCGAGGGAAGTTTGTGGTGCTGCCGATTTCGGATGCGACGCGAGGTCATGGGACGCACTCGCTGCCGGCTATCTGGTCGAGTTACCTGGCTGACCTGCTGGATCAGTCTCGACAGAAATAGCGGGTGTAAAGCTGTTGAAAATATTCCCTTTCAGAAAAATCTGCGCGGTACCTGGTGCATCCTAGGAGTTAGGGTGCTACTAAGGAGTCGACATGAAGCCGCGTGGATTTGACAAGCCTCTCTATATCCTGCCGTTTGACCATCGGGGTTCCTTTGAAACGAAGATGTTTGGTTGGAAGGAGCCGCTCACGGAGCAGCAGACGGCGGAGATTGCTGCTGCGAAGAGGGTGATTTACGACGGATTTCGCAAGGCTGTTGCGGACGGGGTGGACAAGGACAAAGCGGGGATCCTCGTTGATGAGCAGTTTGGTGCGGAGATATTGCGTGATGCTGCGGCCGAGGGACATCTGTTCGCGTGTCCGGCAGAGAAGAGCGGGCAGGATGAGTTCGACTTTGAGTATGAGGCGGAATTTGCGGAGCACATCGAAAAGTTCCATCCGACGTTTTGCAAGGTGCTGGTGAGGTACAACCCCGAAGGTGACGCAAAGATCAACCAGGCGCAGGCGGAACGGCTGAAGCGACTTTCGGATTATTTGCAGGAGGCAGAGCGGAGCCTGTTCATGTTTGAGTTGCTGGTGCCGGCCGAGAAGGCGCAGTTGAACGAGTTGAATGGTGACAAGAAGGCGTATGACCATGAGCTGCGCCCGAGGTTGATGGAGTGGGCAATCGAGGAGTTGCAGAATGCGGGCGTGGAGCCGGATGTTTGGAAGATTGAAGGGCTTGATCGCCGGGAGGATTGTGAGGCGATGATGCGCACGGCGCGGCAGAACGGGCGCGATACAGTGGGATGCATTATTCTGGGGCGCGGTGAGGATGAGAAGCAGGTTCGGGAATGGCTGAAAACTGCAGCGAGCGTGAAGGGGTTTATCGGCTTTGCGGTGGGACGGACGGATTTCTGGGATCCGCTGATGGATATGCGCGCTGGAGAGATTTCTCGAGAGGAGGCGGTGACGCGCATTGCGGATCGTTATCGTGAGTTTGTTGGCGTTTTTGAGGCTGCCCAAAGTGGGCGAGATCATTAGATTGCATCTAACCTAACAGAGGTGGATAGATGAAGTCGTTGTCGGATCCCACGCAGTTGAAGCCGATCAGCAAGAAAGACGGGCTGGTTCAGGTGATTATTGAAACGCCTGCGGGCAGCCGCAATAAATTTGCATTTGACCCTGAGCAGAGGATCTTCGCATTGAAGAAAGTGCTGCCTGCGGGGATGGTGTTTCCGTATGACTTTGGGTTCTTGCCGCAGACCTTGGCGCCGGATGGCGATCCAATTGACGTGCTGCTATTGATGGATGAGCCGGCGTTTCCTGGCTGCGCTGTGAGCGCGAGGCTGATCGGAGTGATCGAAGGCGAACAGATTGATGGCAAGAAGAAGATTAGGAACGACCGTCTAGTTGCCGTTGCGGACGCGAATCATATGTATGCCAATATCAAAAGGCTTAAGGATCTACCCGGTAAGTGGATGCGGGAGTTGCAGGACTTTTTTGTGAACTATCACAGCCTGGAAGGCAAGGAATATCGCCTGCTTGGGTGCAAGGGGGCCGACGCCGCGTTCGCACTTATCAAGAAAGCGCAGAAGGCGGCCTAAGAATATCTAGGCGATTGACTCGACTGAGCTGTCGAGAATATGGCCCATCTTGTCGCGCTTGGTCTTCATGTATTTCTCAAAGGTTTCCTGCGGGACGACTTCGGCGGAAATGCGTTCCACGACTGAAATGCCGCCGGCTTCGAGAGCGGCGACTTTTTCAGGATTATTAGTGATCAGGCGCACCTGCGAGACGCCCAGCAGCTTGAGGACTTCGGCTGGAAGCTCGAACTCGCGGCAGTCGGCGGCGTAGCCCAACTCTTCATTGGCTTCGACGGTGTCGAGACCCTGATCCTGCAGCTCGTATGCGCGAAGCTTGGCCATAAGGCCTATGCCGCGTCCCTCCTGCTGCTCGTAGAGCAGGATGCCGGCGCCTTCCTGGGCGATTTTGCTGAGGGCGAGTTCGAGCTGTAGGCGGCAATCGCAACGGAGTGAGCCGAAGACATCGCCGGTGAGGCATTGGGAGTGTATTCGGACCACGGGCGGGGATGCATGAATGTCTCCCATGACCAGGGCGACGAGGCCCTCGACGCGCTTGCCGTGCTTTGCCGACTCTTCACAGCATGGGCGCGGTTCGGGGAGGACGCCCTCAAAACCGATAATACGGAAGTGTCCCCAGCGAGTGGGAAAGTCGGCGTCGGCGACCTTGATGACGCGTTCAAAGGGCATAGTCTATTTTACCGCTTCTTCAAATGGGTTGATGGTCTTGCCTTCCATTAGATGAGTGTCGAATGGCCGCGATACATTGATTACGTGGCAGACGACAAACTTATTCTGATCACGTTGCTGGTGAAGCTGGGCGTGGCCGCCTCGGTGGCGAGCGCGCTGGCCCGGGCGCGGACCTTTCAGCGGCTGCTGTTTGCCGAGCATCGACGGCCTAGTCAGACGGTGGCGCTGCTTGCGTTTTTTCTGGTGCCGTTGACGCTGGGTGTGTGGGTAAGGACGACGGTCCCGAACTTTCTGGCAGCGGATATTTCCTTTGAGGCCGTGGCCCTGCTGGGGTTGCTGTTGGGGCCGGGATGGGCAGCGCTGAGTGCGCTAGTGTTGTCGGCGCCGGCGGTTGCGCTACGGCATGAGTATCTTGCGCCGCCGTTTCTGGCGGCGGTCGGCGTAATTTGCGGCGTGTGCGGTTCGTGGGTCGAGAAGGAGGAAATCTGGTCATTTACTCCGTTTGTAGATCTGAGCCTGTACCGCTGGGTGCGGAGAAATCTGCGGCAGCCGAAGTTTGACCGGCAGATATTGCTGCTCGTGCTGATTGCGGGCTTGGAAGTCGCGCATGATGAGTTGTCAAGCCGCTATCCGCGCAGGCTCTTTGCGCTGGTTTCGGATGCGGCGTGGCTGCAGGTGCTGGTGTGGCTGTGCGCGCCGGTGGTGGTGGGAATCATGCTGAAGGTTTGGAACGCGCTGCGCATCGAACTGAAGCTGGAGGAACAGAAGCGGCTAGTGCTTGAGGCGCGGCTGGATGCGCTGCAGAGGCAGATCAATCCGCATTTTCTCTTCAATACCCTGAACTCGATTGCATCGCTTGTGCGATTTCGGCCCGATCAGGCGCGGGAGATGATTGTGAAGCTGGCGAACCTGCTGCGTGCGCTGCTGAAAGATCATGGAACCTATGTGCCGCTGCGAGAAGAACTGAGCTTTACCGACGACTATCTGGATATTGAGGTCGTGCGATTTGGCACAGAAAAGCTGCGAGTGGTGAAGGAGCTCGATGAGCAAACGCTGGATCTGTTGGTGCCAAGCATTCTGCTGCAACCGCTGATTGAGAACAGCATCAAGCACGGGCTGGAACCGCGCATTCAAGGCGGGACCATTACGATTCGGAGCCGGATGCAGCGTGACCGCGTCGTGGTAGAGGTGGAGGACGACGGCGTGGGTATTGTGCTGAGTCCGCCGTCGGCGCTGCGCGGTACCGGCGCTGGCATCGGGATGAAGAATGTTCGCGAGCGGCTTGAGGTGCTGTATGGGGATCGGGCGCGATTTACCGTGGTTTCGCGGCCCGGGCGGGGAACGCTGGTCTCGATCGAAATTCCCGCGGAATTGGCTTGAACTCGGGCTCGGCTCAGTTGCCGCCGAGCAAAGATTCGTAAAAGGCGAGATAACGCGGCAGAATGCGGGTCGAGCAAAAGCGGTCCTGGGCAGTTTTGCGGGCGGCTTTGCGCATGGCCTGGTGCCGGTCACCATCGCGAAGCAGGTCTATGGAGGCCGCAGCCATCGCGTCTGTGTCACCGACCGGAAATAAAAGCCCATCGACCTCGTCTGTGATCAGCTCAGACACGCCGCCTACCCGTGTTGCGATTGCAGGGGTCTGACATGCCATCGCTTCAAGAGCGGCAAGGCCGAAGGATTCCATCTCACTGGGCATGAGCATCAGATCGGCAAGCGGGAGGAGCTCGTGAACGGTGTTCTGCTTGCCTAGAAAGTGGACGCGGTCGCCGATTTCGAGCTCATGGGCCAGCCACTCTGCCGTTGAGCGGTCAGGGCCATCCCCGATGAGGGCAAGGCGCGCCGGGAGCTGCTTCGCAACCTTGGCGAAGACTCGGACGGCGTCGGCCAGGCGCTTGACGGGGCGGAAGTTTGAGAGATGCATGAAGAGAAATTCTTCAGGGTTGGCGAGCCTCGCGCGGGCTGTGGCGCGGATGTCGGCTTGATCGTCGGCGAATGGTTTGTACAGATCGCAGTTAACGAAGTTATGGATGACTTCGATGGGTCGAGTTACATCGAAATTAGATAGGGTAATTTCTCTGAGATAAGAAGAAATGCTTGTGACGCCATCGCTTTGCTGGATGGCATAGCGGGTGATGGGCAGATAGGAGCGATCCATGCCGACAAGGGTGATGTCGGTTCCGTGGAGCGTGGTGACGAATGGCAGGTTTCGGCCGCGCTCGGCCAGCATTTGACGCGCGAGAAGGGCACTGACGGAGTGAGGAATTGCGTAATGAACATGCAGCAGGTCGAGACGATAGTACTCGGCGACCTCGGTCATGCGTGACGCGAGCGCGAGATCGTAAGGAGGGAACTCGAAGAGCGGATAGTTAGAGACCGGGACCTCATGATAGGAGATGCCGGTTTCGCGGCCAGTGAGACGAAATGGCTGCGAGTAGCTGATGAAGTGAATCTCGTGGCCCAGAGCTGCCAGTTCGATGCCGAGTTCCGTTGCGACAACGCCGCTGCCGCCGTATGTTGGATAACACGTGATTCCGATGCGCATAGGTCCTCAAGATAAGACGATAGGGAGTGGAGAGAGGATTCGGCTATTGTGACGGATATACAGAGTTTGGGATTAAGACTGCACTTGGCTCTGCTTGGGGCTGTCTGAGTTGGAGCTATCACTGGAAGCGATTTTAGCGGTGGACAGATCTCCAAAATGAATGAGCTTGATATCACGCGGCATTGCTGCGTGGATCAGTGCGGCCCGCTCCTGGTCGCGCGAACTGAGGAGGCGGGTGCCAGTGGCAGCGAGTTTATCGTCGTTGTAGCCCGGATGTGTGACGAGCTCCCATGTACCGTCGGGAATCGCGCGAAGCAGGGCGGCCAGAGTGAGGGCATCCAGGGTGCCGGTGGCGAGCACTCCCACTGCGCCATCTGTAGTTGCCAAACCGAATTGAGCGACGAGCTTGTCGAATTTGGGGCGAAAGCGATTGAGAAAGCGAATCTGTCTCTCGCGGCCAACAGGAGCTCCGCGAGTTGCGTCAAGGCTCCAGCGCGGCTCGAAGGGATTGCGCACGGCATGAATGCCGTGGCGTGTGGCGGCCTGAAGGATTGGTTCGAGAACGCGAGGGAAGATGTGGGTGTGCTTGTGGGTGTCGAAGTGAGTAAGCGGTAGACCGAGGCTGAGCAGGCGGGTTATCTGGGCGTCGGCTTCAGCCTCAATCTCGGTGGCGCGGATGCGTCCAAGATAGAGATCCCGAACGAATTTTCCAAGGGACAGACGAAAGCGGCCTGTACGAGGCTCGGTAAGGGTGGGAAGCTCTGCAGATGGTAGCGCCGGCTCGCCATCGACGAGGACAACGTGGCAGCCGAACCGAAGGGGACTTGCTTTGTGTGCGAAGTCAAAAGCGTTGGAGCGCTCGGCGGGGACCGCCATCATGGTGGCCGATGTGAGATGTCCGCCTGCCCCAAGCTGCTGAATGGCTCGGTTGACGCCTTTTGTCACGCCGAAGTCGTCGGCGTTAATAATGAGCCGCTTCATCGGGTCGAGTGTATCAAGTTTGTTACCACGGAGTGTGTACTGTTGACTAGCGGATGCAATTGCTGAACGCTCAGGGGTAATTTAATATGCGGTATTCGTACCAAAGGACAATCGAATGACATGGACTAAGCCGATCTATTTGCTCGCGCTGGGTGTAATGCTGATTCCGAAGATGTCGAACTTACAGGGAAAGGATGCCATGATTGCACCGAGTGGTTCGGCAATGGCTGGTGAGGTGAGTGCAACTCCGATCAAGGTGGATCGGCTGGATGCTGCAGCGGATCAGATCATTCCGGCGGGTGCCAAACTGGAGCGTGTGGCCAGTGGATTCACATGGACGGAAGGTCCGATCTGGATACAGGGAGCCCTCTACTTTGCGGATATTCCCGCGAATAGCATTCACAAGTGGACTCCCGGCGGCGGCGTGAGCACTTTTCTGAAGCCGAGCGGTTATAAAGGGTCGAGCCCATACGGCGGCCCTGAACCGGGGTCGAATGGAATGACGCTCGACGCGCGTGGACGCCTCACAGTCGCGGGACATGCCCAGCGTAATGTCTACAGGCTGGAGTCGTTGAGCCCGAATGCACCGATCACGGTCCTGGCTGACTCGTACCAAGGGAAGCAGTTCAACAGCCCGAACGATCTTGTCTACAAGTCGGATGGATCCCTCTATTTCACCGATCCGCCCTATGGCTTGCGTACGCAGAAGGATAATGATCCCGATAAAAAGCTCAAGATCAATGGAGTGTATCGCATTCCACACGCACTGGAGCAGAAGCCTGCGCGAGGCGAGTTACAACTGCTGGTCAGTGATCTTACTCGGCCGAACGGAATTGCCTTTTCGCCGGATGAGAAGTATCTCTATGTCAGTAACTCCGAGCCAAAGAAGATATGGATGCGCTATCGCGTGAAGGCCGACGGCACGTTGACAGAGGCGAAGCTGCTATACGATGCAACTGCCGATAAACGGCCCGGCAGTCCGGACGGAGTAAAAGTGGATGAGCAGGGAAATCTTTATGGCGCGGGTCCTGGCGGGGTCTGGATCTTTTCGCCTGAGGGCAAACCCCTCGCGACGATTCTTATTACGGAGAAGGTAGCGAACCTTGCCTGGGCTGGTCCAGATCGCAAGACGCTCTACATCACCGCGAGCAGCAGTATTTATCGAGTTCACTTGAACATTGCCGGTGCGCCGCTGATTCGCGGACATTGATCGCGAAGCGCCAAAGTCTCGTGCGGACTGGTATGATTGTTGAGGGCGAACTTCAGCCTTTCGTTCGCGATGCGGGCGGTTAGCTCAGTTGGTTAGAGCGCCTGCCTTACAAGCAGGATGTCGGGGGTTCGAGTCCCTCACTGCCCACCAGTGCCCGCACTTATGATCCTTGCAATGAGATAATTAACTGTTAATAAAGACTTCACCTTCTATTTGATGTTGTCTATATAGTCCATTCATTCCATCTAGTACTCCTCTCACAAATTGTTGTACCAAGAAAAATTGTTGTACCAAGGAACCCCCTGGTCATTTCTCGGGCGGGAAGCCAACAATGAACGTCGGCCATCAAGGAACGAATCCGCATTGAAGTAGCCCCGGGATCAAGCCGGATTGAGCCGGCGATCTTCACTGACTGGGTGTGTTCCCGCTGGACAAGGTTGTCAACTTCCTGCTTTGACAGCACTGGCAAGTCGGCCACGCTCGAGATGCCATCGTCCATCGCAAGTGGTTGGGGAGAATATGCTCGGGGCAACCTTCGAAGAATTTCTATGCAAGATTGTTCGAGCAGATGGCGGACGGTCAGAACTCTTAGTTTAGCTAATTCTTCGTTAGCCGCTGTTATTTCGATCTCCTTTGATTACTGCCGGTTTTTCCATGACTCTTTCGAGAGCTACTTCGGCGCTCGGGCGCTGCTTGCGGACTTCCAGCGAAGACAGTACACCCTCGTAATTGAGTGCCAGGGTAATGAGAGAGTCAAAGAGTCCTACGATTTCTTCATCCACATGCTGGACCCAGTAGAGGAACTGCCCCGGCTTGAAGCAATAACTCGACCAATCCAACAATGAAGGTCTTCAATTGCCTTTCAGGTTTAGATTTCCTGTATTTCAATTTGAGTCAAGATTGATACGGAGAAACGGACTTGTGCGAGATTCATCTTCCCTCGTCCAACGTTTGGAATAGTCCTCGGTATCCAGCATCTTGGATGAAAGTAGACTACGATTGCCATTAGCTGTACCAGTTCCCGTCGAAGACTTCGGGCATTATCTTCTATCTTGCCGAATTGGTCCAAAATGCTACGGTTCCGTTACTCGTCTTGAGCGGGAGTTATTACCGGATACCGAACTTCGGCGGCGACGAGGCGCATCCAGAACGCGGGTCGTCACAATTTCCCGGGGCAGGATATCTTCATATGTGTCTGACATTCTTTTTCTGCCTCTTTCCATCTTCCGGGTTGCGAGATCTTTGAGTGCGTTAATGCAGGCTCTGCCTCGTCAATATGAGTTCTGTTCCTGGGCCTAGCCGAACGCTGCGTTCGAGACTGGTCATTCTCGCGCTACATCCGGGGCCTCCGAGCGGTTCGAGCTTCGTCTTTGGGATACCGGCGACGATTCCCGGACGAATGGTATGCGGAGGGCCTCCCGGATTGAGGTTTTCATCGAGAGCGAAAGTGCCCATGCTCTGTGCGGTCACGGAGATGTCCCGGCCGCCGCCGGTTACTTCTGCTGGAAGCGCGTTGTGCAATCCGACAAACTGGTCGGGAGCTGCGACCACACCGATGACTCTGAGTGTCAACTCTTTCTTGTCATGACCGTCGCAATCGCCATGATCGAAGACAAGGGCCAGTTCTGATGCGTCGGGGTTTTTCGAGGAGGATGAGGCGGTGACGTGACCGTAAAGGAGAGCGCCCGCCGAGAGTGTGCATTCGGGGTCCCGCCACTCATTAACGATCTTTGCCGTTACAGATTTGCCCGGTTTCAGATGCCCGGAGTCCAGCAGGCCAGTCACTTTTGCTTCAAGGGTTGAGTTCAGAGGCCGGATCGTGTCATCTCCACTGGGACATAATTCTTTGCCCGCTTCGTTCGGCAATGCCGGTGGGGCTGATGCGATCATGGTTCCGTTCGCATGTCCGAACGTGGGCTCGGCGTCGATGGACTCAAACTTCACCAGTCCGTCGCGATAATCCAGATGCAACTTGAATGAATGAAGGATGTCGAAGCCCAGCATTCCGGCGATCTGCATACCGGCGCTCTGTTCAATGGTGGAGGGGTCCAATTCCAGGATGTGGTCTTGATGGATCACAGAGAGGTTTGCAAACTGAAACTCGAAGGTGTCGCGATAGATCTGAATCGTGGAGCCTGAAACCGTCCGTTGCCCGTTAGTGAAGTTGACTCTGGTGCTTGAAACAGAGTGCGCCACCTCTGAAGTCATCGTGCTCAAGCGGATACCAGAGTCCAGCAGGAACAATCGACGTAATCTGTTATTGAGCGATACGGGCACGAGGAGATATTGCTGGCGGTGATAGACCGGCGTGAAACCGCGCAGTTCCGGCGGCCCGGTGGTATCCGATGGTCGATTGCCTGGCACTACACCTTCAATCGCGGGCAGGGGATCAAGCCTGAGTTTAGCCGACGGATGGTCGAGCGTTATGAGCCAGGAGGCGAACATATCGGTGCCGATGACCCCGTCCGTTTTGCCTGCAAACGGCGTCTCGCTCACTCCAACCGTGCAGTCGCGAAACTCGAACGGACCGATGCGGACGCTGTCAAGATGCACTGTTCCCGGAGGTGCGCCCGCAGCGGGCTGTAGGCCGTTTTGATCGGCAAGCGCCCTGGTAATGTAAAGGCCGGAGGCAGCAGTATCCACCTGCAATCTTGCTTTGCTCTGCGGTAACTCTACCTCAAGCCGATAGCCGTCGATGTGCTTCGCATCCTGATAAGAAGGCTGGAGCGGTAATGTGACAGACGATACGGCCTCCGGAACCACCTTGCATGTCAGGTTGTTTTCTGAGAGTAGAGGCAACAGCGATCGGATCGATTCCTCAGCCTTTTGCCGAATTTCCGGATCAAGGTTCTTCGTCGTGGCGAGAGATTCGTGAATTGCTTCGATGTCGTGCGCCGGCGAAACGATGCCAAGAAAGGCATGTTTGATGTCGGGGTCGTTGGGGTCGATGCCGTATGCGCTCTGAATCTCCGCACGTTCCGACGAGTACATTGAATCGATACGAAATACCCGGCTGCGGATCAGATGAATACGTGCGTAGCAGGCATCGGCGGCTACGGCGGTATTGAGAGTTTCAAGGGCAAGCCAGGGCTGGCCCTGACGTAGCTGAATCTCGGCAAGATCAGTGAGCACGACGGCCGAGTGCGGATTGTCTGGAAGGATCCTGTTGACCTGTGCCGAGGCCTCGGAGATCTCTCCTTCGTGAAGCCAGGTCCGAATGAGGGCTGAAGACAGGGTCACATCACCTGGGTTCCGAGCCAGGGCCTGTCCGTAGAGGTCTTCGGCCTTTCTATAACTGCCTTCACTGTAGGCGGTGTCGGCAGGAGTCTTGTCGCGATCGGAAACCTTCGGGCAGGTCCAAGGCTGACCGAAAACCAGGGCTGCTTGGATGAAGAAAGCTGCGATCCAAACGATCGACAGGATCGATGGGAACCGGAGAGAAGATCGAAAACCAATCGTCATATCAGCAGGTTGAGAGCAATTGAAGAACACCAGGAGTATACGTGAAGGGCATCATAGATCGCCCGGTTTTCCGGCAGCGAGCCGCTATTGGGGGCTGACGTCCCCTGACGCGAGTTGCGCTGTCTACGTTAAACTTCAGGCTTTGGAGGAGTTCGGTTGCCGTTTGTTTCCAGTCTCTCTGTAAATGTACTGAGCATGATTCTGGCAGTAGCCGCGACCCCGTCTGGCGCGCAGAGCACAGCTGCCAAGTTGGCGGCGGATGGGGGAGGCGGTCGGGCTCCGGTAGACCAGGGCCGGGAGAAACTACCGATCACCGCCAGCGGCATGGTCGATTCCGGGCCGGTTATCTTTGAGGACGCTACGAAGGCAGCAGGGCTCTCCGGATGGAATCACAAAATGGGAACTCCGGAGAAGAAACTGATCATCGAGACGAACGGCTCGGGCGTGGGGCTGATCGACTATGACAGGGACGGCTGGTTAGACATCTATCTGGTGAATGGGTCCACGTTTGACGCGCTGGATGGCAAGGAGACTCCGCCTCACGCCGCGTTGTTCCACAATAATCATGACGGAACGTTTACTGACGTTGCCGCAAAAGCCGGGGTAACCAACGACAGATGGGGATTTGGAGTGGCCGTCGCTGATTATGACAATGACGGCTGGCCCGATATGTTTGTCAGCAACTGGGGAAAGAATCGTCTCTACCACAACAACCACGATGGTACCTTCACAGACGTGGCGGAAAAGGCCGGCCTCACGCTGGGGAACTGGTCGGCTGGCGCAACCTGGGGCGACTATGACGGGGACGGACGGCTAGACCTGTTCGTCTCAGGCTACGTGCATTTTGATCGAGACAACCTGCCGTATGAGAAGACGAAGGCGGTGGGTTTCGCTTTGTGTGAATTCCGTGGCGTCTCGGTGATGTGCGGGCCGCGCAATATTCAGGGCGAACCGGATCACCTGTTTCATAACAACGGCGATGGAACTTTTACCGATGTCAGTGTAAAGGCTGGCGTTGCAGACACAGTGAATCGTTACTACGGGCTGACGCCGGTTTTTGCGGATGTGAACAACGACGGCAGGATCGACCTGCTGGTGGCGAATGATTCTACGCTGAGCTATCTCTATCTGAATCACGGAGACGGAACTTTTGAAGACGCAAGCATTACATCGGGTTTTGCGCTGAATGAGGACGGACGCGAAGTGGCTGCCATGGGCGTGGCGGTGGGCGATTATCAGAACAACGGCCTGCTCGATGTTGCTATTACGGATTTCTCCGACGAGGCCAAGCTGCTGTATCGCAATGATGGCAACGGGAGCTTTACGGAAGTCGCAATGCGGGTTGGTGTCGGGAGAAAGTCAATTCCGTTCCTGGGGTGGGGCACCGGATTTCTGGACTACGACAATGACGGGTGGCTCGACCTGTTGATGATCAACGGACATATCTATCCTGTGGCTGATAGGACGGAGTGGGGTACCTCGTACAGTCAGCGGCCGCTCCTATTCCACAACACACGGGATGGCAAGTTCGAAGAGGTACTGCCGGTTAAGGGCACCGGACTATCTGTGGTCATTCCGGGGCGCGGGGCAGCTTTTGGCGATCTGTTCAATGACGGGAAGGTCGACGTCATTATTAATCCCGAAGACGGGCCGCCTACGCTGCTCAGGAATGTGAATCCGGACCATCATCATTGGGTGGAACTGAAGCTGGAAGGCGGCCCCAAGAGCCCGCGGGATGCAGTGGGCACTAAGGTGTACCTGGCGGCCAATGGCATGCGTCACCGCGAGGATGTGATGAGCGGAGGCAGTTATGTCTCTTCCAACGATCAACGCCTACACTTTGGTCTGGGCGATGCCACGGATGCCGGAACGGCGGAGATCCATTGGCCGTCCGGTGCCAAAGAGACGATCAAGCTGCCGGCTGTCGATCGTATTTTCGCGATTACCGAAGGGAAGGGAATTACCGCCGCGCTATGCGGTTCGCAGCCCTGCTCTGGAGGAGGTCAAAAGGAAGGCGATTCCGTGTCTCCGTCGCACACTCCGTGAAGGGTATTTATGATTGGAATGGAAATCAAAGGAATGAATAGATCGGCTCGCTTCTGGAAATGATATTGGCCCATTATGCCCACCCGGCACGACCCCAGGAGCGCACTCAGGAATGAGGCAACACTCTTTCAGTATCAACATGGTCGCGTTCGGATCGATTCGCGCGCATCTATTTTGCGTTCCGTTTCTCGCGACGGCTTTGCTTTCGGCCGCGACTGCGCAGTCGACCAAGGCTGGTGGCGCACCTGCGACCACCACGGCGCAGGCGGCGCAGGTTCCAGGGAGATTCGTCGATATCACAGAGAAAGCGGGTGTGCATTTCCTGCACCAGGCTCCGCACACCTCCCGAAAATATCTGATTGAGACAATGGGATCAGGAGTAGCGCTCTTCGATTGTGATAACGATGGGCGGCTCGATCTCTACCTTGTGAACGGAGCCCCCTATTCTGACCCGGAGCCAAAGGGATCCATTCCGCAAAAGACCGGCCCGGAGTACTGGAACAGGCTGTACCGTCAAAAGCTGGATGGGACCTTCGAAGACATCACGGAAAAGTCGGGGCTGAAGGGCGTTGGCTATGGCATGGGTGTCGCCGTGGCTGATTTCGACAATGACGGCAAGGAGGACATTTTCGTTACCGGCTATGGAGGTAATCGTTTGTACCACAACGACGGCAATTGCATCTTTAGCGACGTGACGGAAAGGGCAGGAGTCGGCGGCAGCGGCTGGTCCACTTCAGCTACATGGGTCGATCTCGATAATGATGGCTTACTGGACCTCGTGGTCGAGCGATACGTGAAGTGGGATTGGGAGGATGTGTACTGCGGCGAACATCGCGAAGGGTACCGCGGCTACTGTCATCCCGATGTATTTGAAGCGATACCGATGCTTGTGTATCACAACGATGGCGATGGGCATTTCTCAGAGGTATCGCACAAGCTTGGTCTCGACAAGCCCGCGAAGGCTTTAGGCATTGCCATTGCGGACTACGATCGCGACGGGCGCATTGATCTGTATGTGGCCAACGACTCGATGCCGGAATTTCTCTTTCATCAGAAGCCGGACAGGAGCTTCGAGGAGGTTGGCCTGGAATCAAACGTTGCCGTAAATGGCGATGGCCAGACCTACGCCGGCATGGGCATAGATTTCGCCGACTATGACAATGATGGCTGGCCGGATATCGTGGTGACCGATCTTGCGAACCAGAGGTACGCAATCTACCGCAACGACGGAGACAGCACATTTGACTATGTTTCCAATTCGAATGGACTCGGCGCGATTACGCTGCTCCATTCGGGCTGGAGTCTTCGGTTCTTCGACTACGATAATGATGGATTGAAAGATATTCTCATTGCGCAAGGGCATGATCTCGACACCATCGAGAAGCAGTCTCCCAACCTGCACTATCGTGAGCCTGTGCTGTTGGTGCGCAATACGGGCAAGAAATTCGTCGATGTTTCGTCCATCTCGGGAGACGCGTTTAAGGAAGCCTGGGTTGGGAGAGGCTTAGCGATCGGCGATTTGGACAACGATGGCAGGATTGATGCCGTAGTGAGCACCAATAGTGGATTAGCACACATTCTTCACAACGAGACGGTGTCCGCAAATCACTGGATCACCCTGCGCCTCGTCGGCCATAAAAGTAATCGAGATGGCATTGGTGCGGTTGTGAAACTGACTACTGCGCAGGGTCCGCAGTGGGCCACAGTTACGTCATCGAGCGGATACCTCTCCGCAAGCGATCCACGGGCTCACTTCGGACTGGGGAGTAGCGTTGCAGCGGATGCGATCGAGATTCGTTGGCCCAGCGGAATTGTTCAAACCCTCACTAGTGTGAAGGGTGACAGGCAAATTCAAGTGGATGAGCCAATGGTCAGCAGCGGCTCGGGCGCGAACCCGGCAGTGAATTAGAGCTAAGCTAGCGCATCCTACGCGCCATAGATTTGCAACAGTCCGTTTCCCTAATTGAAGGCAGTTTGTGAGCCCTAAGGGGCAACGCATCGGTCCTGCACGTATCCACCCTTACAGAAATTTTAAGCGCTCAGCAACTCGGGCGGATTATATACCTGGATTTAGTTTGAGCGGTCATCCAAAAGTTTGGCATGTGGATAATTCCACCACGAATTTTCTTGACAGTCTGATTGTTTCATCAATATATTCGCGTGCTATGGAAACGATACCACGATTCGATGAAAGTGTTTCCTCGCCAAGAAGAACAGGCCGGCCAAGATATGCCCGAGCCTGCAAGAGCGGCCAGCGGTAGAGCAAGCAACTTTCAGGAGGAACAACGTGAAACCCACCCCCCCGTCGCAGAGGTGCGACCATCCGCGGCTACCTATACGGCTAGCGCAAATCGTGTTCATAACGGTTTGTACATTTCTGCTGACTCCTCAGGCTGCTTTCACCCAGGCCATTGCCGGACTCACCGGCACGATTACTGATACCAGCGGCGCCGTAATACCGGGAGCCAAGGTCACTATCAAAAATCAAGAGACATCGGTGACCAGCCGTCTGGATGGGACCAGCGCTGGGACCTATGCGGTGAGCGGACTTGCACCAGGGAAGTACACGATCGAAGTAGAAGCGACCGGTTTTAAGAGGGCAGTGCAGAGAGACGTGAATGTTGAGGTCAGCACGACCGCAACTATCGACTTTTCGCTCTCTGCGGGTGCAGCGACGGACACAGTCGAAGTTACTGCTACTCAAATCGCTCTGAATACGACCCAGCCGCAATTGGGCAGCACCATTGAGCCGGAAGTAGTGAATGCACTGCCGAGTGAAGTGGCAGGCCGCGGTCGCCAGATCGATCAGCTTCAATTCTTCGCACCCGGTACGACGGGCAGCACCTTCTCGCATCGCATCGGCGGCGGCGTCGACTTTGAGCAGGAAATTGTCTACAACGGCATCCCGGCTCCACAGCCCGAGACCGAAGGCTATACAACCAACTTCAACCCCCCGTATGAAATGGTGCAGGAGTTCCGCGTTGAGCGGTCTACCTTCGCGGCACAGTTCGGGCTGGGACAAGGCGCGCTGACTTACCAGATGGCGTCAGGAACAAACCGGTATCACGGCGACCTTTTCGAAATCAACCGTAACAACTTTTTCGATTCGGTGGGTTTCTTCAACGGCCCGGCATGGAATTCGTCGAACATCCATAACGACCCTCCACACGACCATGAGAACAACTATGGATTCACCATCGGCGGCCCAGTTTGGATTCCCAAGGTTTACAACGGCCGCGACAAGACGTTTTTCCACTACAGCCACGAATGGTACAAGCAGAACAACGAAGATACCGACAGTTCTACCGTACCTACTGCAGCTGAGAAGGCCGGCGACTTCAGCAACTACATCGACGGCAGCACGGGCGCTGTCATCCCAATTTACGACCCTCTGACCGGCCAACAGTTTGTCTGCAATGGGCGGCTCAATGTGATTTGCCCTGATCGCATCAGCCCGAATTCTGCGATCCTGATCCCGTCCATTCCAGATCCCGATCGCACGGGCAGCAACGTCGGTGGACAGGACAGCAACAAGAGCTTTACGCCCTTTATCAATCCGCATATTCAGCATGTCTGGGGATTCACGATCGATCAGAACCTGACTGCGACGCAGAGTATTCATTACAGCCAGTGGCGCAATAGTTTCAGTAACTATAGCTTTGACTACGCACCACTGGTCGTTCAGCCAAATCCGTTGAATAGCATGAAGTACGAACCGGCTCTCGGTAGCGGTTTCCTGCTCAGTTATAACTACGCCCTCTCTCCACGCCTGGCGATGACAGCCGGTTTTGGCTGGATTGGTGAAATCAACAATCAGTTCAATCAGAGTCAGTATAGTTTTCCAGCAGTCGCGGACGGTGTGATTCCGGTCAACATCACCTTTGATGGTCAGCATGCACCTACAAATTGGGGAACCTCGGGCGCCTGGGGCGGATCAGTCAATCGAAAGCTCGGCATCGCGATCGTTAACAACTGGCTGTGGAGTAAGGGACGCCATACCTTCAATATCGGAGGTGAGTTCCGTCGTTCCTACCAGGACGATAACGAGGAGCAAACCAGCGGTGGCCGATTCCAATTCAGTCAGAAGGAGACATCAGTACCCGATCCTAATGACCCGAATTTCGGCAAATACGGAAGCTCTTTTGCCAGCTTCCTCTTGGGCTTGCCGGACTCGGCTAACCGCAGCAATTCTCAGGAATTGCGTCTTCGGAATCTCGACATTTCGCCCTATATTCAGGATGACATCAAGGTGAGTCCGAAGTTAACTGTCAATCTTGGCCTGCGCTGGGATATTCAAGTTCCCTTCACGGAAGACAACAATCTGATCGTGTACTTCAATCCGAATGGGAAAGATCCGGCGTTCGACAATATCCCGGGAGCAGCGTCCAGATTTGGAAGCTGCAATGGATGCCCCGGAGTTACGCGAGCCGATATTCACTGGGGGCACGTCGGACCCCGCTTCGGACTGGCATACAAGATCAGCGAGAAGATGGTCGTGCAAGGTGGGTTTGCCATCGCCTTCCTGAACGGCGGCGCCTATGAGTACGGGACCAACAAGATCGCGGTCAATGATAGCAATCTGCTGACTGGTTCGTTTACTCGAAACAACACCGGCACCAACGTGTCGTCCTACGGAAGCTGGGATGCGAACACTATGCCCAACCCTCCGGCTACGCCGTTCAGCCCGGCTCTTGGAGCGGGGAACCAGATTGAAGCCTTTGACAAGACGAAGGATGGTTACGCTCCCTATGCACAACAATGGAATATAAACGTCCAACGTCAGTTGCCATACAACATGTTCATCACTGCAGCATGGATCGGCAACCGTGTTATTCACCTTCCAAGCCAACTCAATCGTATTGACCAACTCGATCCCAAGTACCTGGCGTTAGGTCCACAGTTGGGATTGAGCTTTAAAGACGGGAGCGCGCAAGCGGCTGGTTTCACTCTGCCTTACGCTAACTTCGTGAATGACTTCGGAGGATCGGCAACCGTAGCACAGTCTTTAGTGCCGTACCCTCAATACTCCTACATCTTTAACAACCTTGAGGGCTTCGGGACGGCTTACTATCAGAGCCTCCAGATCGAGGTCGAGAAGCGCTTCACCAACGGTCTTGCTTTCCTTGCAGGATATACACTCTCGCACCAGATGGATAACACCAGCAGCGGCTTCTCGAGCTTCGCGAACGGTGGTATCAACAAGTACAACCAAAAACCTGAATGGGCCGTATCGAGCTCTGACGAACCGCAGACCCTGAAAGTCAGTGGTACCTATGAACTTCCGATCGGTCCGGGCAAGCAATTCGTTAACAACCACGGAGTCACCGGCCAGATTCTTGGCGGGTGGCAGCTGGCGTGGGCTCTTGATTACGAAGCCGGAACGGCATTTGGTGTCGGAGAGAATGGCACCCCGTTCCCGAACGGCTTCAACCGTCCCGACCGTAATTCCTCGGTCAAACTTAAAACAGCAAATTACAACAACGCTCGCGATCAGTTCCTGACGAAGGTTCCGCATCCTATGTTCGATCCTGCGGCCTTTACCACCACCTCGACTTACGTGCTGGGCAACGCACAACGAAACTATGGAGAGCTGAGAAACGCTGCGCTCTATAACGAGAACCTGAATATCGCAAAGAAGTTCTTCTTTGGAGAACGGTTCACCGGTATTCTCCGATTGGATTACTTCAATGCCTTCAACCGAACCCAGTTCAATGGCCCGGATAACAATGCAAGTAACGGCACGTTCGGCCAGGTTATCAATCAGGGTACACCGGGAAATTTCCCTGCGAATCGACAGGGGCAGATCACCTTCCGGTTGGAATTTTGATCGAAGCGGCGCGAACTCTAGCCGCTCGCGCCGCATAACTGATGCACACTTCGACCGGACTGCTAGGCAGTCCGGTTTTTCTTTGTTTGTATGGATCCACTCTCAGAGACGGGATGGACCATTAGCTGATCGCGGTGGACGCTACCAGGCAAAAACCGGTTTTGGCGGGGCAATGTCGGATATGCCGGTTGAGCACGTGTCCACTATAATCGAGAGGCATGAAGACGGTTGATTTCGCTGTATGGCGCCGTGGTTTTACTGTTTTTTCGATCGCAATTCTAGTCATCTCTGCGGTTGGTGCGACCTATGCCCAATCGGGAGACGACGAAGTCACGCCTGAGGTGCAGCAGTTGTATGCGCAGGCGAAAGCAGCGCAGCAACGGAATGATACTGCGGTCGCGATCGAGAAATACCGTGCCATGATCAAACTGGCACCCCATCTGGCGGCTGCTTACAACAATCTGGGAATGCTCTATTTCAATGAGCGTGATTACGAACATGCGGCCGAAGTGCTTGAGCACGGCTTGAAATTGCATCAGAATATGCCAACTGCTTCGGCGATGCTGGGGATGAGCTATTACGAGTTGGGCATGAATGAGAAAGCAGAACCGCTTCTTCGAGCCGCCGTGCAGGCTAATCCGAAGGATGATCATGCCGAGATGATGCTTGTGCACCTTCTTATCAAACTGAGCAAATACGACGAAGCGACACAGTCCTTGAATCATTTCCTGAATCGTAATCCGAAGGATCAGGAAGCGTGGTATTTGCTCGGCAAGACGTATCTTCAAATGTCGGAGGATGCACTGAAGAAGATCAACGAGATTGATCCTGATTCAGTGGTAGCTCATGAGATCGCGGGGGAAATCGACGAGAGCATGCATAACTATGACAGTGCTCTAGTGGAATACAAAAAGGCAGTTGATATGGCTCCGCAGCAAGCAGAGACACACATCCACATGGCGAATGCCTATTGGCTTATCGGCAAGTGGGAATCCGCGCAGACAGAGTTCAAAGCGGGATTGGCCATTGATCCGAACAACTGTAATGCACGATGGAAGCTGGCAAATGCCATGCTTGAGGCGAATGATTCAAATGAAGAAGCGCTGTCTCACTTGAATCAATCGATCAGCCGCTGTCCCACGCTCATGCAGGCACGTGTGGATCGCGCCCGAGCGCTCATTCGCCTGGGTAAGCACACGGATGCATATCCCGATTTAGTTATGGCGGAGAAGGACAGCCCTTCCGAGCCAACAATTCACTTCCTCCTCGCGTCGGTTTATAGAGCCGAAGGTAAATCAACAGACGCGCAGCAGGAGATGCAGGTCTATGGCCGCTTGCAACGAGAGGCCAGAGAGGCGGTCGCGGGACAGGCAAGCGGCGCCAGTGCTATCAAGAATGACGCTCATTAGCTTAAACGGATTGATGAAATTAGCAATAGTTTCACTGTCACTGACTGCTGTTTTGTTCCTTCCATGCAAGGTGCAATCGCAGCCAACGCCAGTTCGCGTGGCCGATGCGAGATGCGCGGATTGTCATGCCGAGATTTTTCGGAAGTATCTCGCTACACCGATGGCCAATGCAAGCGGATCAGCTCAAGAAAAACTGAAAGCCGGTTTATTTGCGCATAAGCCTTCGAGTATTGATTATGCCCTTTCACTTGGGAATGGAAAGGCTGTTCTGACTTATCGCGATCAGCGAGAACCGCATAACAACGGTCAACTGAATTTGAGCTACTTCCTGGGATCGGGACACTTAGGAACCACCTATATCTATTCGATCAATCACTTTCTCTTCGAGTCTCCCGTAGCCTGGTACGCAGCTACGAAGAGCTACGACATGAAACCAGGGCTGGCCGAGATCAATGAGATGCCTCCCTCTCTTCCGATGCAGAGTAGTTGCCTTCGGTGCCACATGAGTGCCGTGCAAGCCAGCGACTCGGGAACAATCAATCGGTATAAAAGCCTGCCTTTTCTCCATTCTGGCATCACCTGCGAGACTTGCCACGGCGATTCGCAAAATCATATCCGTAACGGAGGGAGGTCGCCAATCGTAAATCCTGCGCGGCTGACGGCTACACAGCGCGATTCGATATGTATAGGCTGCCATCTTGAGGGCGACGTCACTGTGGAGCGATCCGGTCACTCACCGCTTGATTACCATCCGGGTGAAGAAATCTCAAGTTATCTTGCCTATTATGTTTACGGTGATGCAAACGCGACCTCGCGAGGAGTGAGTGAAGTAGAGCAATTCAGTCAGAGTACCTGCAAACGCATCAGCGGAGATAAGATGTCCTGCAGCAGCTGCCACGATCCGCACTTCACGCCGAATGCTTCACAGCGCACAGCTTTTTTTCGGAGCAAGTGCCTCAGTTGCCACAATCAGCCAGAGTTCGCGACTCACCATCATCCGGAAACGCAGGACTGTACCAGCTGTCACATGCCCGCCAAAGGTGCAGAAAATATTCCCCATGTCGCGTGGACAGATCATCGCATTCTGAGAATCCCGGAAAATCAGACATCAAAATCGCAGGAGGGCCAGAGGGACAGATTGACGCCGATCTTTTCTCCGGGCGCAAACGCGCGCGATCTCGCCATTGCCTACTACAAGGCGATGCTTGAGGGCGATCGAAATCTGGAACCCGTGGCATGGGAGCAATTGACCGCGCTGGGCGATGCTATCAATTCCGACTCCGAGGCCCTGGACGCTTTGGGTGTCGTTAACGCTGAGAGGGGAAATAGCAGCGCGGCGGAGCGGGCTTTTCGGCGGGTTCTGGAGATCAGTCCCGATGATCTGACGGCTCTTTCCAATCTCGGCACACTGCTGGCCAAGCAAGGCAAACTCAATGGCGCTATTTCGATGCTGCGACAGGCCTTCGACAGTAATCCGGACATCTCCGGGCTGGCAAAGAACCTTGCCCGGCTCGAATGTGCAGCTGGCGATACACCGGCAGCTCGACGCACGCTTGAAACTACACTCGTGTATAACCCCGATCTTCAGGACGTGCAACGATTGTCTGCTGAAGTATCGAACTGCGGCGGAGCCGAAAGCGGCCGATGACGTTATGCGAAATATAACTTTTCGAGGGCAAATATGTAGTCTGGCCATGATCATGGTGTGCGCGAGCGCAGCAATCAGTCAGCAGCTCCCGAGCCTGTCTGCGGACCCGCTCGGCGAAGCTCGGGATTTGCTTCGATCAGGACTGCTGGCAAAGTCCGAGGCTGCTCTACGCTCCTATCTCACGGAACATCCGGATTCTGCCGACGCGCATTTTCTGCTTGGCTACGTGTTGTTTCGTGAGCAAAAGGCTCAGGACTCATTGGCAGAGTTTACCGCGGGTGCGAAATTCAGACGCCCGAAAGCTGACGAGCTGAAAACGGTAGCATCCGACTATGTTCTGCTCGGCGATTTTTCGGACGCAGATAAATGGTTTTCTGTGGTGGCTGAGGAGAATCCGAAAGATGCGGAAACCTGGTACCTGTTAGGTCGGACCAAGTACAACGAAGGCAGATACGATGAGGCGGTATCAAACTTCGAACGCGCGTTGGCACTGCGACCGAAATACATTGAAGCGGAAAACAATCTTGGATTGTGCTGGCACGAGTTGAACAAGGCAGGGGAGGCAAAAGAGGCCTTTCAGACCGCAATCGCCTGGCAAGGGAGCTCTCCGAGCGATGCGCAACCGTACCTGAATCTTGGTGTGTTGTTGATGGAACAGGGCGATTTGGATAAGGCCATTCCTTACCTTGTGCAGTCGACTGCGCTCGCCCCGACGAATCCGAAGGTGCACGAGCAGCTTGGTACCGCGTACGAAGCACAGAACAATTTGCCGAAGGCACAGAGCGAACTGGAACGAGCCGTCGCGCTGGCGCCTGACGTTTCAGCGGTCCACTTCAAACTTGCCGAGATTTACCGCAAGCAAGGGTTGCGTGACCTTGCTCGGCGCGAGTTCGAGACCTGCGCAAAGCTCAACAGCACTCATTCTTCACCTGCTACACCCAATCCTTTTCAGCCGGGCCAATCTGGTCCGCCATAGCCTCACCTTCATTTTCAAAAGATTGCGATACGAAACTCTTTCGAAATTATGTCATTGAATGGTATCGTTTCCAACCCGGTGTCCACAGCCGTATAATTTCGCGACTGAATTTCTATTTCAGGTGAGTAATCGTAAGCATGTCATCATATTTTTCGAGAGAGCCAGGAGATATCGAATGAAAGTAGTTGAGAGAATTGGGAGCCGTAAGCGTGTTCTGAATTTTGGCCTTGCTGCTGCCGCAACGTCCTTGTTTTTGATAGGGAATTTTGGTTGCCGGCAGGTTGCCGCACAGAGCGCAGAGCAAGCGGCCGCTGTCGTCAAGGCGCTTAGCAGCAACGCACAAACCGCGGTTCAGCGGCTCAGCGAGTTGGACCGATTGCCGGCGGAGGAATGGCGGTTTCACGCAGGTGACCTTGCACATGGCGAATCTCCGGACCTTGATGACTCGTCGTGGAAATCGGTGAAGCCGCGGATGGATGCGGGCCAAGACGCTGTGTGGTTCAGACGTACGATCGAGGTTCCCCAAAATCTGCATGGCTATGATCTGACCGGCGCACGAATCTGGTTTTCATTCAGAGCCAATGCGAATGGCCCCATGCCGGAAATCATCTACTTCAACGGACGGCGGGTTGCGCTGGGTGACGATCTTGAACCTATCGTGCTTTTCGATAAAGCCAAGCTCGGCGACAAGGTGTTGGTGGCGGTCAAGTTGTTACGAACAGTCGACAACAAGACCTTTGCGGGATCGGAGTTAAAGATTGATTTCGCCGAAGATCGACCCAATCCTGAGGATATTCGTCTCGAGATACTCTCTGCCGCGTTGTTAATTCCGAGTCTTTCAAAGGACGTTGCTGCTGATACCGCGACCCTTGAGAAGGGAATTGGCTCCATCGATCTGGAGGCCCTATCCGGGAAGAAATCCGCCAGGTTTGACGCATCGTTGAAGCAGTCGCAGTCGACGCTCGAAACTCTGAAGCCCCTGCTGCAACAGGGCACGCTTCACCTGACTGGTAACTCGCACATCGATGCTGCATGGCTTTGGCCGTGGACCGAAACCGTGGATGTTGTGAAACGGACCTTTGGAACTGCGTTGCAGTTAATGAACGAGTATCCGGACTACACATACACGCAATCAGCAGCGCAGTACAATGCTTGGATTGCGGATAAGTACCCGCAGATGAATGAGCAAATCAAGCAGCGGATCAAGGAAGGACGATGGGAAATTGTTGGTGGCATGTGGGTCGAACCAGACCTGAATATGCCCGATGGCGAAACGCAGGTCAGATCGATACTTGTAGGCAAGCGTTGGTTTCAGAAGGAATATGGCGTAGATGTGAGGATTGGATGGAATCCGGACTCGTTTGGATACACCTGGCAGCTTCCACAGATCTACAAGAAGTCCGGGATCGATTATTTTGTCACCCAGAAGATGACATGGAACGACACCAATCAATTGCCGTTCAAGCTGTTCTGGTGGGAATCTCCAGACGGCAGCAAGGTGCTGACGTACTTTCCGCACGATTATGCAAATAACAATTTAAATCCCGTGCGCCTCTCAAATGATCTGGCAACTGCGCGTAAGCAGGCGCCGGGCATGACCGAAATAATGGATCTTTATGGCATCGGCGATCACGGTGGCGGCCCAACACGTGCAGTGCTGGATGAAGGACAACACTGGTCGCAACAGGACAAGGTTGTACCGGCCATGAAGTTCGGTACAGCACAGACTTTCTTTACCGGCATCGAGGCTAAAGTGGCCGCAGACTCCCAAGTGTGGGATTACGAGTCGATTGCCAAAGGCTACAAGGCACCGCCTAGTCCCGTTGCCGGCAAGGTTACGATACCGACGTGGAAGAGCGAGATGTATTTCGAATATCACCGTGGAGTCATGACCACCCAAGCCAATCACAAACGCAACATGCGCGAGAGTGAAGAATGGACTCTCAACGCCGAAAAATACGCATCGCTCGCATGGTTGCAGGGAAGGCCCTATCCAGCGAACGAGTTGACAGATGCCTGGAAGAAAATTGCATTCAACGTCTTTCACGATCTTGGCGCAGGTTCTGGAATCGGCATCATCTACAAAGAAGCACAAAACGATTACGATCAGGTTCGTTGGGCGACGAATGAAATTTCTCATAAAGCCCTTAATGCACTCGCCGCTGAGGTCAATACACAAACTGCGCCTGGCGTTCCGGTGCTTGTTTACAATCCGCTGGCATGGGATCGTTCAGGAGCAGTTATCGTTGACGTTCAGCTAACTTCGGCTTCCGAAAATGGTGTCGCTGTCTTGGATGCGGCGAATCATGTCGTGCCCTCGGAGGTATTGCACAGCGACGCGAAGACGAATAGCTACCAGCTACTGGTCAACGTCGAGAACGTTCCATCGCTTGGATACGTCGTACTACATGTCGCACCCGGCAAGAAGCCATTCGCGAGCGATCTGAGGGCTGATGGGCTGACGATCGAGAACTCGTCGCTGAAAGTTACCGTCGATAAGCAGAGCGGATGTATCACCAGCCTCTATGACAAGAAGACGAAGTTCGAGGCACTGGCGTCCGGTGCGTGCGGCAATCAGTTGCAGACGTTCAAGGATCTGCCGAAGGAATACGACGCATGGAATATCGACCCGGGAACGCTGGATCAATTCACTCCAATCGACAAGGCGGATTCAGTCGAACTTGTTGAGAAGGGGCCGATGCGGGCCACGATCCGAGTGACACGCACATGGCAGAGTTCAAAATTCGTTCAGGACATCACCCTTGCAGCAGACGCGGACCAGGTGAATGTAGTCAATGATTTTGATTGGCACGAGAAGCACGTCTTGTTGAAAGCCGCATTTCCTCTCGCTGCTTCGAGTAACAAGGCAACTTATGAGGTCCCCTACGGCAGTATTCAGCGAATTACCACCCGCAACAATAGTTGGGAGCAAGCTCAGTTTGAAGTTCCAGCATTGCGGTGGGCCGACCTGGGAGACGGACAACATGGTTTCAGCCTGTTGAATGAAGCGAAGTACGGCTACGACGATAAGGACAACGTACTGCGTCTCTCATTGCTTCGTTCTCCGATCTGGCCTGATCCGGATGCCGATCAAGGGCGCCACCACTTTAGTTATGCACTCTATCCGCATGGTGCAGATTGGAAGCAGGCGCTTACAGTGCGTCATGGCTACGAGTACAACTACAAACTTGAAGCGATGCAGGTCGGAGCCCATTCCGGCAGCCTTCCTACCAGGTTTTCTTATGTATCGGTGAAGCCTGATAACGTTACTTTGACTGCGCTGAAGAAAGCCGAGGACAACGACGGCCTGATCTTCCGTGTGTATGAATGGGCTGGGAAATCTGCAGACGTGGTAATTCATGTTCCAAAGGGCGCAACATCTGCAACAGTCACCAATCTTATGGAAAAGCCAGAAGGGTCAGATCTGAAAGTAGTAGGCGATACTGTGACCGCGCCGATTCATCCGTATGAAATTCTAACGGTGCGAGTCAACTATCCTTCCACGAAGTAGCGAATGCAGTTTGAGCAGTCAAGAACCGGTGTGGTATTTTCTCCACGCCGGTTCACTGTTTCAGGCTGAGCTTGAAAGACAGCCGCATGACCGCCGTCGTATGAGGCGTGTTTCAAGCTTGACCACCTCAGCCTTCTTGGATCGAGCAGGGTGAACTGCTTTACCCCCATCAAGCAACTGCTTAAACAGAAGTTCGGCAGCAATGCGAGCCATCTCTTCAACCGGCTGCTCTATTACACTGATAGACGGGCGAACCGTAGAAGCGAGTTCAAAATCATCAAATCCTAAAAGTGCGATAGTGTCGGGTACACGGACGTTTAGTTTCTGCAATACCTCGAACGCATAGATTGTCGTGCTGTTCTTAAGCGCGAAAATTGCATCAGGGGGGCTCGGGCTCGCCAGCAAACCCTTAATTGCATCTTCCGTCGACTTATAGTCCATTACTGAAGTGTCGAGAAGGCAGGGCAGGCCAGCAGCTTCGATCGCCTCGCGATAACCGTTGATCCGTTCTCGAATAGTATATAAGGTGCTTTCCCCAGTCAGACATACAATGCGTTTATAGCCATGTTCGATAAGATGACGAGTCGCGATATTAGCCCCCTTAAAGTTATCAACCACAACCGACGCGACCAACGAGTTATAAATCGGACGATCGATCGATACTGTGGGTATAACAATCCGGGAGAGCAGGTCACGCAATGCCGAGCCTTGCGAATTTGCCGGCGCTATCAGCAGTCCATCGGTGCGATGACGGATAAGAACATTAAGGCTTTCTATTTCCGTGTGGGGATTATTTTGCGTCGTAGTTACGATTAGTAACGAATCATTCGCCCGCGCTACGGCCTGGGCCGCTTCCACGCAACTTGAAAAGAAAGGATCCGCGATACTGGGCACAACAAGGCCAATTGTCTTGGTCCTGTGACCCTTAAGTGTGCGGGCGGCCTGATTTGGGGTATAGCCAAGTGATTCAATAACGCTAAGTACATGCGCTAATGTATTGGGACTAACTCGGTCGCCGCCGTTGATTACACGTGAGACAGTGGTTGTGCCAACACCGGCTTTCCGAGCAACTTCAATTAGAGTCGGATGTGTATTCTTTTTCATTGTTTAATCAAGATCGACACTATCCCAAGTGTACCGTATCGAATGGAATAGAGCGCACATCATGCGAAAGACGCACCATCATCTTTTGAACGATGAAAGTTGCGGCTGTGTATATTTGAGGCCCGCGCTCAGCAGTTTCGATGATTGAGAAAAGATTGTCAGCGACGTCATATGCGCGCCACCAAGAGATGCCGTTGGAACAGCTGACTTACGGCATCTGCCTACGCAGCATGAGAGTAATTTACTCTCCAACTGGCGAGGTAAATACTGACGGCCCGGGTAGCTAGTCAATCCTATCCGCAAGCTGGATACCACGTCTAGGCTCGGTTTTACTTCGCGGCAGAATTTGCGTCGAGCTGGAAAAACGTGTTGGCTCTCCGCAATCCAGAGATTTCTTCTTTAGTTATGTATACGGCTCTTAGCTTGCGAATCGCTCTATGCAAACCTGGAGAACGATTATCAGTAACAAAGTATTATCTTCAGCTCTTGCGCCTGTCGGACAGCTGGAACGCTCTGAGTCGCTCTTTCAGGAAGGGTTACGGGAACTCCCAGACAAACCGCAGTTTGCTTCTGACTGAGCTTTCTGCTTGATGCTCGGGAGCGAGACTGCGTACCACAATGGTGATTCCAAAAAAGGTGCCGAGTGAGCCAAAGCCGCCGAGCGCGAGTTGACTAAGTCACCTAACCATTCCGCGCTTCAGGAATCGTATATATTGATTGACCTTGCTGGGGCGCATGGAGCTGCAGGTCGTTATCGTGAAGCAAATTCCGAATTTGAGAGAGCTTCTGTCTTAATAACGGGTCTGGGTTATGACAAAACGCTGAAGGCTGTCAAACTCTACAATGACTGGGCCCTCGAGCTGACTTACGCTGGACAGCAGCTTGAAGCGGAAAGGGCTTATCGCCGTGCGATCGAAATCAGCCGGACAAATCAGACAGACAATGCGGTCTTGCCGGTACTGCTGTACAACTGTTCTGGTGTGTTGCGCGAGCTGGGGCGCCTTCCGGAGGCAGCCAGCTATACGGACCTCGCGCACGAAAAAGCTCTGCGTGCGGGCGATCAGATTCTCATCGATCAAGCTGGTCGAGCGCCTACGTGTGGCCCGATAATTTGGTCGAAGCTGCTGTATTACCGGTGGTGATGGAAGCGGAGCCATGGTGGGAAAGCTCGATGTGGCTCGATGGAACAACATGTACAGCCAGTTACTCGAATTACGCGTACTTAAGAAACCAGTCGAAGTGAAATTGGCATTCACGACGCAGTTTCTCAAATGAGATACGGGTGCCTCTCGAGGAGGCTTCGCAGAGAGCGTCTTAATTATTAAATTTCGCTGACCAGGCGACGCCAGCGCCGACAAGGGCGGCGCGATAGAGCAGTGTCGAGACGCGCAGGCGAGCGCCCAGGCCATCGGATTCTGATTGAGCCGCCGGTAAGAACAGGTGCGCGGAGCGGGAGATGCTGCCTCCCAGGACAACGTCACTGGGCGCAAATTCGGAAAGGATGGAATGCATCACTCGTCCTAAGTGACGGCCGAATTCAATGAAGCATTCTTTAGCCAGCGGGTCTTCTTCAGCGATTGTGGCCAACTCGGCAACAAGGCGAGGCTTTCCCGCGCGGCATTCGTAACTACGAAGAATGGCTCGCGAGGAGACGAAATCTTCGACAGTCCTGTTCCCGTATGGCAGGTTGCAGATTTCGCCGCCGCTGGGCACGCCCTTGCCCTCAGTAACTACGTGCCCATTCACTCCAAAGGCGGAGCCCACGCCGGTGCCGAGGGTGATGCCTACGGCGCGTGCCGAGTTCTGGCACGCTCCGGTGCCCATTTCACCGAGCAGAAAAGCATCAGCGTCGTTGATGAATTGGATACGTTCTGGCCGCCAGCCGAAGCACGCCGCTAAAGGCGAGCGCAAGTCCATCCCGTAGAGATAAGGGAGCTTGTGGCGCATTCCACTTACGCCTGCAGCTAGATCAAATGGACCAGGAACCGCAAGTTGAGCCCCAAGGGTTCCTTCCACGCCATTGGAGGCTTCGCTGCCAAGGGAATGGAGGAGCCCGAGAAAGACATCAAAGGTCTGCTCGGTCGGGTGGGTCGCGCTCGCAACCGGGCTGAGCGTAAAGTCGCCCAGATGACACGTAGCCGCGGAGATATGGCTGCCTCCGATATCGTAGACGAGTACGTTACCGGCCTCTTTACGGGCCATGGGGCTGCGATTCATACAAGTCCTCAGCGGGAATGCTCAATCAGTCAGGCACCACGAGCAGCGTGATCGACTGCGCCGGAAAAGTAGCAGTAATGGCGCTTGTCGTGCTTCCCGACGCTGGCGGCGTTACGGACACCGCTGGTTGAGCGACGATCGCATTCAGGTTGGCGTTGCTGTAGAGGAAAGCCTGGGCAGTGGAATTTGTGCTCGTAAAGTTTGCGAGAGAAAGAGTGGAAGTAAGGCTGCCGTAGGTCTTGTTGACGACGATGATCGTAAGCGCGTGATCAGAGCTACGACGTGCTCCATAAGCTGCGAGCTGGCCCTGGCCATCGGTACTGGAGGAGGTAGTACTGCTTGAGGTGAGCGCTGTATCTCCGAACATAGACTTATTGCCATCGTAGTTGCGATACATGGCAAAGGCAAAATTGGCAGGTCCCTGCGTGACGGAGTCCGATTGCTGATTGTTCCCGGTAGGCCACAAAGCGCCCAGGTCAAGACCCTCACGTCCAAAGATGCCCAGGATGTCTGCCTGAGTCACGGCTCCGTTGATCGACTCGAGGCCGCCGAAGTTGTACTCATCGATGGCCGTCTTCGTTCCCGGATAGTCGTTGTTCACCCATGTCTTCAGTGTGTTGATCAGGTTCGGCGCCTGCAGCGGAGGTGAGCAGCTGCTCGTGTAGTTTGCGTCAGTCGAGTAGTTCGGCTGCGGATAGTTGGGGTCTGTGTAGGTCGGGTCCCAGAATACGCGCGTACCATTGAGGCGCGTCTGCTGCATGTCGGTATCACCCGTTGTAGTGAGGCCGGTACCGTTTGGCGCGAAATACGCGTGAATATCCACGTAGTCCAGCAGGCGCATACCGTAGTTCTGGGAATATTGTTTGAATTGCTTCAGATAGTACTCAATCATCGGCTCTCCGCCGTGGGCTGCGCGGTCGGTCGGATTTCTCCACGGTTGATAGCAGGGTCCTGAGCCCCAGCCATTCTCGATATCTTTTTTCGAGTAGAAGTAGGCCCACCAATAATCGAGAACCGGCCCGCTCACCTGTGCCGTGGGGTCAGCAGTCTTGATGGCAAGAGCCGTGCCGATACCACCGTTCGTCACTTCATCGTAGCTGAAGGGAACAGGATGAACGTCGCGATGAACTGCGTCCCACCAGGTCGGTTCATTGTCGAGGTCCCAGATGGCGATTGCCGCACCTGTGCCTGACAACGGGTTCGCCTGCCCATAATTATTCCGAATGGAGTTGACCCACGCACCAGGCCAGGTTCCAAGCGACCAGGCACTGGTAACCGAGCCGGGAGCCGGTGTTGAGGCGGCCGTGATGTCTGGCGCCGGCTTGGAGAGGCTGGTAACGGCGGCGATCGTCGAGTTGCCATAAATATCGCAGCCTCCGGCGCTTGTGCAGCCGGCATTGCCCTGAGCGTACACGCCGCTCCCGCAACTGCCGACTGAGCTTGTCTGGCCGGGGAAAGTTGAAGTGTTGAAGCTGCAGGCGCCTGGTGTTCCGTTTGCGACCCAGCCTAACACTGGAACGGTGCCCAGGGTCGCGCTCCCGGCGCTGTTGTCACTTGTCACGAGGCCTGTGATATTTCCACCGCCAAACATAAAACCGGCGCCGATGAAATTCTCAAAGTAGTAGTCGCTGGCAGAGTTCGTCGTATTGGTCAGGTAGTTGTAACGGGAAACATCATCTCCGCCCCAGCGCACGATCGAGGGATGTGCCGTTTGCGCGGTGGCCGAGTCGTATAGATAGTCGTTGATTCCATAGATGAGAGGGTTGATCGGGTGAGTCTGATTGGCGGCGTCCACTTTGAGGCTCGGACCGGTGGTAGTGGCCGGCTCGTTCAACAATACTGAGATGCTGCCGCTGACGGTGGTGTCCTGGGTGCTTGTCGCCGTTACCGTAACCGTCGCGGCAGCCGGGTAAGGAGTGGTGTAGAGGCCAGATGACGAGATGCTGCCCGGGCTGAGCGTGCTGTCTGCCGGGCCAGTGACTGCCCAGGTAACCGACTTGCTGAAGCTGCCCGTGCCCTGCACATTGGCGACGAACTGTACCTGGGTTCCGATCGTGGCTGTATTGGGAGTGACCGAAATCGAGGTCACCTGCGGCTTGTTATACGCGGCGGTCACCGTAGTCGCAGCATTCGTGTTTACGTCGCAGACGTTGGCGCTCGGGTTGGATGTGCAACCGGTCCACGATACAAATGAGTAGCTGCTGAAGGTGGGCGGGGCAGTGAGTGTAACCTGCGTGCCCGCATTGTAGATCCGCGAAAAGCTGGTTACGCCGGTTGATGCGCCAGCGTTGTCGGCCGGCGATACCACGATCGTCACACCGCTCGAAGGTGCCAGTGAGTTCACGGTGAGCATGTACGTGCTGTTCGTTGAAGAAGTAACCGTGACCGATGCTGTGCCAGCGGCGCTCTTATAAATGGAAGAGCTTGTTGCGTCGGGAGTGTAGGTTACGGTGAGGGTGTCGCTTCCTGCAGGTAGCAGGCCGGCAGGAAGCGCGATAGACGCGCTTCCGCTGACGAGCACAGTCATAGACGAGCTATAGATTCCACTGCTCAGCACGATGCTTCCTGTGGGCGTTCCGTTGCTGCCGCCCACGGAGACAGAGACAGTCAGTGCCTGGGCCGTTGTGATGCTCGAAGAGGCTGGTATTACTGTTACTGTCGGGACCGGAAGCGATGGCATTGTCACGGTGACGGATGCTGTACCGGATGCGCTTTTATACCTGGAAGAAGCGGCCGTATCGGGTGTGTAGCTGACAGTGAGAGTATCGGTTCCCGCCGCAAGGGAGCCGGCTGTCATCACGATGGAAGCACTGCCGCTGCTCAGTGTTGCGGCAGGCGAGGTGTAGCTACCGCTGGAGAGGATTACGCTGCCGCTGGCGGTTCCGTTGCTGCCGCTTACGGTGACTGAGACGGTCAACGCCTGGGACGTGGTGATACTTAACGAGGAAGGCGCCACGTTGACGGTTGGGGTAGTGGGCACCGGCGCCGGATTCGGATTCGGCGGGTTCGAGCCTCCACCCCCACACGAGAGCAGCAAAAGGCATATCAGCGAGCCTAGCCAACGAGTTTTTTCCAAGCCTACCTTCACAGAATTCAGTCTCCGATACTCGATATCGTCGTCACACTCCTCGACGGAACCGCTTGAGTCCGCGTGCATTCGGGGTGTTGCATAGGGCGCTGTTTTGAGGTTCAAAACATCGTATAGCATGGTAACGTCATCAAGCTAGCGGTTTTCCGGCGGCGCAGCCGGAAAGCGTCGTGGACGAGTCACTGAAGACGGCGAATCTGCCGGGCAGAATGTTCTGAAAGCCGTTTCCTCGGCGCGCTGGGGAGTTTCGCCTATTTACTCCGAATAGACAGACCAACATTTGCAGAATTTGCGCTAATCCAGCATCTTGCGGCTTTCGGATGCGAGAGCGGGAATAGCTGCGCACTAGATAATTGACCTGATATAAACAGTTTTATCGAGTATACATTCCAGCCTTGACGAACGGAAAACCAAGCCTGAGATCGTTCGATCTGCCATTCGAGGGTCGCAGCATCGCTCTGGCCTCGAGGACACGGGCAACGGGTTGGCCCGGAGGAAGATCGAGTTGGATTCGTTCCCGAAGACCGGACAAAAGTTCTACAAACGAGAAAATTGTCCGGCTTTTTGTAACGCCCTGACGGTTTGAGAGGGAGGGAAGTACGCCAGATCCAAGATAACGCTCCCATCAAAACAAAATATTAGTTTTGGACTTGATAGCCGTTAATCCAAAGCATAAGAATTGGCCTTCAATAATCAAAAAGGAATTCTGTGTTCAGGCTATCACGGCTCCCGAAAACCGGAATTGCGTCGAAGTGCACGTTTTCCAAGCACAAGAAATGAAGCTGACTGGGGGAACCAACATGGAGTTCTACTCGAGTGTGAGGCCAAAGGCCCTGCGGCTGGTGCTGCTCATTGCTATCGGCGCGCTGTTGCAGGTGCCATTGTTCGGGCAGGCGACTGGAAATGTCACCGGCCTTGTCGCTGACTCGACGGGCGCCGTCATTCCGAAGGCCGCTGTGACGTTGACTGACCAGCTCACTGGTACAAACTCGCAATACGGTCAGCAACGGCCAGGGAGCATTCGCGTTAGCGGCTGTGGTACCCGGAACAAGTTATAAGTTCGTAATTACTGCGGCGGGTTTTCGCTCGTGGGAATCCCGGCCATTCGCGGTGCGCCCAGGTGACCAGCTCAGCTTCACCGATATCAAAATGCAGGTTGGTGCGGCGAATGCATCAGTGGTAGTTGAAGCGTCGACTGACGCGATCGACGCAAGACTGGACACCGGTGAGCGCAGCGATATTATCACCGAAAAACAACTGGATACTCTCTCCGTGGTTGGCCGGGACGCTACGGAACTGATCCGAATGTTGCCAGGTTTTGCGTTGTCTACGGGTGATCAGGGTCTCTTTAATCGCCCGGGCTACAACGCTGCGGTTGTCGGCCTGGGCGGCCCTACGTGAGCTTTTCCGCAAACGGCAGTGGTCCCACAGGCATCGCGGTGCTGACGGACGGTATCTCGCTCACGGATATCGCCACCAACTCAGGTTCGGTGCAGCAGATCAACATGGATATGGTGTCTGAGGTTAAGGTCACCAGTTCCTCGTACGGCGCTGCAACCGCCAAGGGTCCGGCCGTCATCAACGCGATCAGCAAGGCAGGCGGCACACATTATCACGGGTCGGTCTATTTGATCACCCGCAACACCGTCCTGAATTCCAACGACTGGTATGACAACTACCTGAGGCAATCCAGGCTGGACGGGCGTTACTTCTATCCCGGCGGCAATATCGGAGGGCCGCTCCTTCTTCCGTTCACCAAGTTCAATCGCAACAGAGACAAGATGTTCTTCTTCGCAGAATTTGAGTGCCTCAACCAAAGCTGCCAACGGCCAGGCGACCTTTGCCACCGGCTGTCTGCCGATGCCTCAGAACGTGACCTACACTCCTGTCGTGTCAACCCATACGATCATTCCGGTATACAGAGGTGATGCGAACTTCATGAGCTTCACCGGCCCGTCGACTGCCTTCCAGGTGGTTCGCAGCCCAGCACTGCTGATCACCTCTTCGCTGTCATCACCGAGCGTGCAGGCAGGATCCTCGGCGAGCGCAAATCTGACTCTTACTTCGATCCTTGGCTATGGATTCGCAGGGAAGGGTCAACAACTAAACAACTACGACTTCCCGGTGACGTTGGCATGCAGCAACCTGCCGCCGCATGCTTCGTGCACGTTCAGATATCCGAGCCCTGACCCGAACATTGCGAATGCCGTCGATATTCCATGCACGGGAACTACAGCGGCTGCGGATGACTGTTCGCCTGGCCTGGCGAGCGTCACAATCAACACCAATGTCTCAGTTGGGACAGCCAGTCAACGCGGCACCATCGCGTTCGGTGCGCTCTTCGGATTCGGGTTGATCGGCCTCTGTTTCCGCCGCAAGCCGGCGGAGAAGGGCAGAGTGCTGCTGATGGTCTGCATGATGATCCTCAGCGGGGCATTCGGAGGCAGTCTTACAGGCTGCTCCACTCAGAACCTCAGTCCTGCCTCTGTTGACAACGCCTGCAGGAGCATACCCAGTTACAATCGCCGCGCAGCAAGTCGGCAGCCAGGTGATCACGCTTCCAACCGGTCCGGTCACCATCTACGGCAGTCAGAATCAGGTTTCTCTGCCGTTCACAATCAACGTAACCGTGCAATAGCTGGCGAAATTGCCGTATTCGCATATTTCAGGGGCTGACTCGATCAGCCCCGCTGAAAGCCGCAGTCAAGGGTTTAGTTTGCTCAGTTTCTGGCCGGTCATCCCATGTATCTTTTGAGCCTCACCGCATTCGCGACGGCGCTGTCGCGGAGATAGCAAACAAACCGACAGCACGTTCGCAGCGGCAACACTGCCTCGGATCACAGGCGAAAGAAAATGAACAACACCGTCAGACAACGATCACCTGCACTCCGCATTTCTCAAAAGCCCGAATCGCGCCATCTGCAACGCCGTCATCGGTAATCAGCACATCGATATCTCCAGCGGGGCAAATCACGGCCGGGCTGATCATCCCCACCTTGCTCGAATCCGCAACTACCACCACCTGCTTCGCGCGGCGGGTCATAGTGCGAAACACAGCTGCCTCTTCCGCTTCAATCGTTGTTGCGCCCCGCTCAGGATCGACTCCACAGACGCCGACAAACACGCGGTCCATCACCACCACGCTAAGCGCCTCGAGTGCAGTCGGGCCAATCAGCGAAAACGCCCCTGGCCATCGCATGCACCCACCCGTCAGCGTAGTATCCAGGCCCTTGCTCGAACTAAGTTCCATGCCGATGTTGACTGCATTGGTGATAACGTGCAATCCCTTGCGATTGCGCAGATTGCGAGCCACTTGCGTCGTCGTCGTCCCGGCAGTAAACCCGACCGTCTCATTCTCGTGAACAAGCTCAGCTGCAGCAATCGCGATTCGCCTCTTCTCCTGCGCAAAGCGCTCTTCGCGAACTGGAAACGAAGCATCAAATCGAAATGGTTCATAGACAGCCTTGTCCGCAAGCATCGCCCCGCCATGAGTGCGGTGCACCAACCCCTGTTCCTCGAGGCGGACCAGATCGCGTCGCACACTCGCCGGGGAGGTTGCAAACACCGTCGTCAATTCCTCGACCGAAGTCTTTCCATGACTCAGCAACAATCTCAGAATCTCTTTTGCGCGCTTATCAGTTTTCGAAGACATGCCCGATATCCACTTGCTTAAATGCGCGCTGCATCACGGTCGCTCGTGATTGCCTCGATCGCATCGCGCAGACTGCGTACATCTTCGGCCAGCACCACCTGGCGGCCATACTCATCACTGTCGGCGCTCCCAAGATGCAATCCGTGATTCTGATAGATCACTGGGCTCGGCGCCGGATTGCGAAGCGCAGCATGAAACTCCGTCGCCCCAGTAGCCTGCGCGATCTCCTGCACGTTGTCTGCGCGCACCCCGCCGCAGACCATGATCCGAACTGCGCCACGAGCGTCGTCGATCATTCGCGAGATGCGCGAAATCCCTTCCATCGCGCTCTGCTCGGCGCCAGAGGTCAGAATACGATCAGCGCCGCTGCGAATTACATCCTGCACAGCAGCCTCTGGATCGCGCGACATATCGATCGCGCGATGAAAGGTGACTTCCATCGGAGCAGCCAGCTCAACAAGCGCCCGCGTCTTCTCCACATCAATGTCGCCCTCGGCCGTCAGTAAACCAAAAACAACACCCTTCGCACCGCATTGCGCCGCAAATTTGATATCCCCGCGCATCACCTCAAGCTCGTCGTCGGAGTAGAGAAAGTCTCCGCCACGCGGCCGTATCATCACATGCACGCCGATTCCGATGCGCGATCGAACCGTCCGCAACAAGCCCGCACTCGGCGTGATTCCACCCTCGCCCAGCGCGCTGCAAAGCTCCACGCGTTGAGCGCCACCATCCTCGGCGGCAATCGCTGACTCCACCGAATCGACACAAATCTCAAGATCCATGATTCTCTTACCTGTCAAAAAATGCGGGGTTCCTCGCTGAATACTACACACTCAGCCTGGAACCCAGGAAGAATTTTTGCATCACTTTGCTACGCGTACCGCATTAGCAAACCCAGTGCTTGACTTGCATCGAGATCTAGGCACTAGAAGCTGTACCGTGCTGAAAATTGCAGATGCCTTTCGCTCGACCGTGTGGCGCCGCCTCCCTGATTGGAGATGTTGCCGAAGTTGCTATCGGTGATCCCCGAGTCCGGATTGCCATAACTGGCAATGTTGAACGCATTAAACGCATCAAACCGGAACCCCAGCGAATGCTCGCCAAAGATATGGAAATCCTTGAAGGCAGACATATCCACACTTAGATATCCAGGACCACGCACATTTCCATTCCGTCCTGTGCCAAACGTGTTTGGAGCCGGCGTGCCGAATGCGCAAACGCCATTGTCAACGCCCGGATCGGTGCAGGGAACAGCAGAGGGATCTGTGCCATACCAGTTGTCAATCGTGCGCTGGACAATGTGGAGTTTGCGGTACTGATTTGGCCGCGAGTTGCCATAGCTGTTCGAGTTATTGCCTGGCCCGGTAATCGTCTCAGGAAATCCCGTGTACTTGACCCCGGAGGCAGCAATCTTCCAGCCACCGATTACCAGATCGACCAGACGGCTTGTGCTCGAGAGATACTCCTGCCCGCGTCCCACCGGTAGCGCATATACTCCAGTTCCGGAGAAGTTATGCGTCACATCATAGCCGGCCGGACCGTAGTCTGCCGCGCTGTCATAGTAGTTCTGAAAAGCGCCACTGAAGCCATTCACATTGAGCGCATAGTTACCCAGGCTGTTGGTCATCGCTTTGCCATAGGTGTAATTGAGCGTGTACTCCAACCCGTGCGAAACTCGCTGGCGGAGTACAGCCTGCAGCGCGTTGTAATTCATCATTGCGCGCGACTCGGTCACCAGCAAAGACCCCGAGCCGATGCCCAGCGGTGAATCTACGCCAATGTACTGGTTGTTGTAATAAGGCGCCGAAGTAGGATCACCATTCACGCGCCACTGATTCAGATTGCCATAGTCCTCAATGTGCTGGCCCTGTTCCCCAACATAGCCAACTTGCAACGAAAGGGTGCGACTCAGCGCGTATTCCGTGGTCAGGCTCCACTCCTGCACATAAGCCGGTTGAATATTCTTCGGATACACGTTGAATGTGCCTCCGACGGTTACGCTACCGCCCGTAAATCCTTCTTCCGCAGTACGCGGAGTCCCCGGATTACCAGGAGTCGGACTCACGGTCGCCGCGTTGACAGCCTGGATGAACGGCGTTATCGAAGTCAGGCGCTGGTTCGATGAGTTGCCTTCATAGAAACTCGTCGCACCATATCCGCCGCGAATCACGAGGCGATCGTTTGCCTGATACGCAAAGCCCACCCTTGGCATGATCTGG
>Ga0206972_1021_pt2 | contig 47770 bp, 46 predicted proteins | sample Alteio_BWOrgHeat_86_FD_152925 | JGI IMG/M metagenome (GOLD analysis project Ga0206972, IMG submission 152925) | Enriched cells from forest soil in Barre Woods Harvard Forest LTER site, Petersham, Massachusetts, United States -... | ecosystem: Environmental > Terrestrial > Soil > Temperate forest >...
GTTGTTCTTTGGGGATGAGTATCTCCTGCTGCCTGCTGCTGTCCCAGGGTGTTTCGCGGTTGAAGGCGGTGCTGCTCACATCGGCCGGAAGAAAGCTGATATGATCGAGACCGATGCGGGCAGCTGTATCTATAATGGCGGGCCATTCGCGATAGTTGAGCGCGTGGATCACCGTTCTGCCTGACACGGGGAAGCCTTTGCGGATGCTTCGCAGAGCGGCGATGCCCTCAGCTAATTTTTCAAATGCGCCGGGGATGTTGCGTATGCTGTTGTGCAGGGCTTCGTTGCCATCGAGTGAAACGATGATATCATCCACGGAATCGACCAGCGCCGCCGCATGTTTTTTCAGCAGCAATCCCGTTGAGAGTAAGGTAATATGTATTTTCTGCGTGTGTAAAATATCGCAGAGCCTGAAAAAATTGGAGTGTAGCAAGGCCTCTCCGCCAGACAATAACACCTGGCGCGTTCCGAGTTTTTTTAGGGAGCCCATGAGCTGCTCCACATCGCTCAGAGTCAGTTCCTTTGCGTTTTTGTTATCCTTCCAGATATCGCACATCACGCAGCGGCAATTGCAGCTGCTGTGTGGCATCAGTATCGCTATGGGCAATGCATGGATCACATCATCCTTCAGGGTCCGGTAGCGCCGGTAAGTATGTAGCAACGACTGCATGGTGATTATTTAGTAATGCGTATCCACGGAAGACCGCCATCGTGCCGGAATATCCTGTTCAGCATCGAGGAGGGATTGTGCAGGATATTGTACCTGAACGGTTCCACCTCATCCAGGAAATGGTGGTAAAAATAATCATTCATACAGGGAACACCCAACGAAGTAAAATACTGGTTGCTTTTTTCGGCGAGGGACTGCGACTGTACCTTGCGCGCAAACGGCGTATCTATGATATGTATTTCGCCGCAGGGCGGCAGCAGCGACAGTGCTTTGTGGATGATCTCGTAGACCGACGGAAAATAGGAAAGAGAATCGCCAAATACGATGATATTGAAAGAAGAATCCAGGAAATCATCATCGCGGATATCGCCATACGTGAAGGCCAGGTTTTTCCGCCCGTTGAAAACGGATATGGCCTGTTCCAGTTCCGCGAGATTGATGTCGATCCCCGTAACCATTGTTTTCGGTATGGCAGCCATTTTCGCACTGAGCCAGCCGTTGCCGCAGCCCACTTCCAGGATCCGCTGGTAGCGGTGCTTGCCCCGGATATATTCCAGGAGGCGGGCCGCCGATCTTTTCCGGGCCGCCCAGTATGAAAAACACGGATGTGTGTGACCCGTCTCAGGCAATCCCGCCACTTCCTCATTGGTGTAAACATGCCCTTCCCTGCGCCTGAGCGACAGGTATTGTTTTTCAAAATTCATTACCGTGAAAGGGGCGGCGTTTACTTTATGGTACTCTATTTCATTCAATGCGGTGTGTTTAACAGAAGGTCAGAACCCCTGTATTTCGGGCTGCCGGTATTTCCAGACGCGTTGCAGCAACTTGATCTCATAGGGGTATTTGTACAGGTTGATCTTATAACGGATAAAAGAAAGGAACTGCAGGAATTTCCGTTTCGGGTCATTCAGGCGGATATCGGTGACCGTAGGATAGCAGCCGTTCAATACCGTTTCAAAATTCCTGATCTTGTCGATCATGGCAGGCGTGAGCCACGGTGTCAGCGGATTTTTTCGGAGATCGAAATTTTCCCATTGCGGGCTGATCCAGTCCTCCAGCTTTTCGGGAAACCTGAATCCTTTCGACAGCACTTCTTCATACAATGCGGAACCTTCCGTAGGTACGGGGCTGTACGTGTAAATAATGATCTCCGTATGCGGGTTGATCTGTTTTATCTTCCGGATGAAATCGATATCGAAATCGATCTGCTCCTCCACCAGTTCCGGTGTTGCGCCGGGCAAACCCAGCACGAATGAATATTCGGGTATGATGTCGAACTGCTTCATCCGCGCAGCAAAGGCCTCGATCTGGGCACCGGTTTGCGTGCCGCCCTTGTGCATCTGTTTCAGTACCGTGTCGTTTCCCGTTTCGGCGCCGAAGAAGATCATCTTGCAGCCCGACTCGCGGAGAATGGCGAGCGACTCATCACTGTACTTGCTGATCGTATCGATGCGCCCTTCTCCCCACCAGATCATTTTTTCGGGTGCAATCAGCTTCGCGAATTCAACGGTCCTTTTTTCGGAAACAAAGAAATTGTTATCGTGAAATTCTATCGCGTCTGCACCCCATTTTTCCTTGATGTATTTGATATCGTTATATACCAGCTGTGCCGATTTCGCCCTCCAGCGCGCCTCATAGATCGGGACCACTGCGCAGAATGAACAGGTGAACGGGCAACCAAAACTCGAATGATAGGCGAGGGTTTTTTTCCCGAGATATGTTTTCCCGAGATATTTTTCCATCGAATAGAACTGGTTCAGCTTGTCGTACGGCAGCGGCGCAAGCGTATCCTGGTCGATGAGGTCTTCCTTTACCGTTTTTATGATCTTGTCGCCGGAACGATAGATGAGGTTCTTTATCAGTTCGTAAGGTGTATTGCTTTCCAGGGAATCGATCAGCCGCGGAAAGGCATTGTCGCCGGGACCATTGATCACGAAGTCCACATAACCGGAAGAAAGGACCGTTTTATACTGGTTGGTGGAAAAATATCCGCCCCAGATCATAACGGTTCCGGGAAATGATTCGCGGATCTGCTTTGCGTAGGGAATGGCCTGCTTCAGCTGCGGGCCGGGCATCACGGTAAAGCCTACATACCTGAATTGACCGCTTTCCAGGTATCGTTTGATCTTTGGATAAGGGTCTGTTTCGCGGTTGCCGTCAACAATCACCCATTCATACCGGCCTTCTACCGAGGCGGCGATATTAAGAACAGAATTGGGGATCCGGTATTTGTTGATGGCCCCCCGGGGATTGAATAACAGTATCTTATTCATAGCTGAGAAGAGCAGTTGGTCGCTATGAAGTTTATACGCTGTTCGGGCCTGAAAGGTTGCCGGAAAGGCTGAATCCCAGCGGGTTTTGACGCTTTTTTGGCAGCTGCACCGGGCTGCGGATGCGGGGCGCAGCATTGCCGCCTGTCAGACCAGCCGCTCCACCCGAAAAATGTAGTTGTCTTCCAGCCAGTTCCGGTGTTTTTTTACACAATTGAGCCAGAATTCGTGCTTTTCGGCCAGCTGATGGATCATTTCCAGGTCGCAGCCGCTGCAAAGGATCATCAGCACAATGGAACCGGGGTGCACGTGGCTACCCAGCCCCGCAAACAGCTTTTCGAAATATTCCCCGTTTTCGCCGCAGTTCCAGGCATGATCTGCAGGCGTGACCGGCGTTTTGCGATAATAGGGGGGATTGATGGCGATGATATCGAAAACCTCGCTGCCCAGCGCATCGAAAAGGTCCGATGCCACCAGCCTCAGCCCTGAATGATTGGCCAGCCGGTTTTTTTCGAGGTATTCCAGCGCGAATGGGTTGATATCGGTGGCAGTGACCAGCGCACCTCTTTTTTCAGCGGCGAACGCGATCAACCCACTGCCGGCTCCCAGTTCAAGAAAGGATTTGCCCGCCACGGGAAGGGAATCAAGGTACCTGAGCAACAGGCGGGTGCTGAAAAAGAAACCGGGATGGAAAACCTGCGGATGTACATCGATCTGCAGCCCGTGGGAAGAATACCTGCGCTCGCGGGACAGCCACTTTGTAACCACTGGCCTGTAAAACCTGGAGGCAAGCCATCTCGTTATTTTTCTCATTGGATGCATGTAGCTGGCTTTAACCGAATGCGCTGCAACAACGTGCGTTGGCAGACATTAATCATTTGTTCTTGTAACGTCCTTTCCGGCGAATGAAAAAGCGGCGGGTGTTAGCTGGTTTTGACTAATTTACCACCGCTTTCCATACATCATTGAATACGCTAATTCCTGAAATAGGCTGCCTGTATGGCGCACGCATATGACTGCAACAAACGGCAAAGATCAACTCAGCCACACCCGGCTCGCCACGATATTACTGGTGGGTACGATCGTCCGTTTTGTGTACGGCTACTATTCCAAAGCATGGATGGGAGCCCCCGATCAGCTGGCCTGGGGCATTGGCCTCGATGAAATGATCGCCGGCGGAAAATGGAACTATGTGCAGCTTACACACGCACCGCATGAGGGCGGGAGCTTTTTTATCAGCCTGCTGTCACTCCCGTTTCGCGGGCTCGCGGGGATATTGCCACCCCTTTCTTTCGCGGCATTGCTGCTCGACCTGCTCGGCAGGTGGATCATGATCCGCATCGCTCAGCGGCTCGCCGGCAAAACGACCGCTGCCTGGTTCGGCCTATGGACGATCCTCTCCGTGCCTGCACTCCTCCCCTGGACAACGGTGAACTTTGGTCTGCACGCCATTTTCGGGTTTATACCCTTTGTTTTTATTTATTTTTTTAAACGGTTTGAGAATAGTCCCAAACTACCGCTCGTCTGCGGGATCGTTTCGGGGCTTGCAGTGTCGTTATGCTATGACAGCATTGTTCTGCCGTTGGCATTTATGCTGCTGCTGCTCACGGCAAGGGGCGAGGGAAAAAAGAGGGTGGTGCAGGTCATGGTATTTTTGCTGAGTTTTTTCATCACGATGCTGCCGCACATTCTTGTTCGCAGCTGGCTGCAGAATCCAGAAGCACTTACAATGGGTACGGGTCTTTCGATCCGCGGCGTACCATTGGTGGGTGCTTTTACGGCCCGGCAGCTATCGCATTTATTCACGGTACCGCTTACCTCGCTGCCCGGCTCGCTCCTGTTGTCCGCGCCCTATTTTTTTCCGGCTATCGTTTTGTGGGGATTGGTCATCGCGTTTCTCACCGGCGGAAGTTTCCTGTTTTTGCGCCAGCCGCAGGACGGGAAACTGCGACTGCTGTGTATATGGGTGGTCTCGGTATTTATCGTATTGTATGCCGCGGGTCCTTTTGGAGGAACGGACTATCATAACCGCAGTTATGTGTACTATCGGCACCTTACCTATATCCTGCCATTTATTGTTTTTATGGTGATGTGGGGATGGGCCGGCTCAACATGGAAAAAGCCGGTGCTATGCGGATGGCTGATCCTCTGCGCGGCAGCCGTTGCCGGTTACGCATGGCAGTCAGCAAAAATGCAGCAACCCGCTTATCGTGCGGCGGGATGGGTGCTTGCCAGGAAATACGGTAATAATGCAGATCATCTTTTCCGGATGCGGATGGTGGTGCCACCAGGCGCACAGCAGGAACTGATAACCGGATTCGGATGGGGCATGTCATCGACCATACTACAGCAGCAACACGATCCGGCTGCTGCACAACGAGTATGTGAGCTGATAAGTCATTGTCCTGATGCTTACCGGCAGGACCTCATCGGAGGGATACATTATTCTTTTTCGAAAGGCATTACGCCGGTACTGGATCCGCGGCTGGAAATATCCGTGCTGGAGTGCCTCAACAAAGCCCAGCCAAAATGAACCTGCAGCTAAAAACGGGACGCGAAAAATATCCTGCACTCACCGGTATCCGCGCGGCCGGCGCCACGGCGGTATTTTTTGTTCATTTCCCGATGTTCCCGGGATCATTGATCGGCGTGAACGTAATGGCTTTTTTCTACGTGCTCAGCGGTTTCCTCATTACCCGGATCTACTATGAGCAGGCACGGTGGACACAAAGCTGGCTCTCAAAATATTTTGTGAACCGTTATGCGCGTATCTATCCAGTTTATTTCCTGCTGCTGACGATAGCCGTCTGGCTCCGGCACGACTATCACCCCTGGTTGCTTTTCAAAAATTATACACTGATACATGGCCTTTTTTCGCGGTATCACGATTTTATCATCGAGCCCAGCTGGTCGCTCACAGTGGAAGAATGTTTTTATTTCCTGGCGCCCATTTTTTTGTGGCTGATCCGGAAATGGAATTTTACCTGCTCGCTGGCTGCAGGTGCACTGCTCTTGCTGGCGGCCCTCGGGATATCCACTCTTCACACGAGCTTCCTGGGAACACCCCTGTTTATATTTTCCACCACGTTCTTCGGGCATTTCCTGGAATTCTTTGCCGGGATCTACCTGGCATTGCTTATCATGAAGATCGAAAAATCAGGTGCGTCCGGCAAAAAAGGAATGCGGTATACGGTGCTCGGTTTCGCGGGCATTGCCCTGCTGGTAGCGGCCATGCTGTATGTGTATATGAACCCGCCACTGAAGCACTACCGCATCGTTCTCATCAATAACCTGCTGATACCGGTTCCTATTGCTGTCTTTTATTTCGGGCTGATGAGGGAGTCCACACTTACCTCCCGGCTATTGTCGGGCAAACTCGCGGGATGGCTCGGAAGGGCATCCTATTCGTTCTACCTGCTCCACATGCTGGTCATTGACTATATCAGCCGCCCTTTTTTGGCGGCCCATCCCACCGTCAGCCTGCCCCTTTGCGTGCTGGCTACGTATATACTCACATACCTCATTTCCGTCCTCCTTTTCTTTTTGTATGAAGAGCCGCTCAACCAGCTCATCCGGAAAAAATTCAAATCGAACAGCAGGAAGACCGGAATGACACAAACTCTTTTTAACCCGGCAACCTCTGAATAAAGAAGTGCCCAAGCAAATCACCTGCAAGTGACCGCTATAGATAAATATATCACCCGCCCACTCCGGAACCTTGGCGGTAGCCTGGGCTTATATTACCGGCGCATCGCGGCGGCCCGCGGCGCGCGCATAGTCGTTTATCACGGCGTCTGCAGGAAGGATCCATTGCGCTACAACACCCTTTTTGTTACGGAAAGAACCTTCGAGCAACACCTTATCCTCTACAAACGATTGTTTCATACAATAACGCTTGACGAATTCTACCAGGAAAAATTTGCCGACGATCGCTTCAATATCTGCCTGAGCTTCGACGATGGATTTGCCAATAATAACGCGTACGTACTGCCCCTGTTGGAAAAGTACCAGGTGCCAGCCGTTTTTTTCGTGACCGCTATCCGGGGTGAGGGATACCCCTTTTTATGGAATGACTATCTCACGATCACCTCTGTGTCTGGACCCGCAGCATTACAGTGGGAGCAGGATACATTTGTGAAACGCCACGATAACACGTACGTTTCCCTCAGTACGAAAAAAACGCTGGCAGATGTTCTGCGTGATTCCGAGTTTGATGATAAAAGCAAAATGATGGCGATGCTCGCACCTTTTTCATCTTTTGCCCTGGACAATGAAAACCGTGATTACTGGTTGCAGCTGACGGAAGAAGAGATCCGGCACATGTCTGCCTCACCCTGGGTGACCATTGGCAGTCATGGACAGTTTCACAATGACCTTGGCAGAATTCCCATTGCAGGTGCAACCGCAGAATTGAGAAGCTCAAAGGTATTTTTGGAAAATATCATTCAACACCCCGTAACATCGGTCGCATACCCTTACGGCAGCTATACGGCAGCCACGCTGGAGCAATCCATGCTGTCGGGTTATAAGCAGTTGCTGGGCGCCGGATCGCCGGAACTGGATAACCTCTCCCATCCATTGCTCAGGCAGCGTATGGGCATTAACCCTTTTATTTCACCCGCCCACCAGGCCCTTGCGATCATCAAAGGAAATTATGACTGACCAGGATCAATCATACCATATCGAACGGCTGACGGCAGACAACCTCCCGGATGTCGTGCGTTTGCATGCCATCGTGTACGGACAGACACCACATCACTTCGAAAAAAAATACGACACGGCATATACGGGCCGCCAATACGTAGGATTTATTGCCTATAATGCGGGCCGGATACCCGTGGGATATTACGGTGTCATTCCCTGCTTCCTGCAAAACGGAGAATCCCTGGTATTGTCTGCACAGTCTGCCGATACCATGACCCATCCCGGCTACCGTTATAAAGGACTGTTCGTTGAACTGTCGAACAAATGTTTCGACCTGTGCCGCGAAGAAGGGATCCGCATCATCTTTGGCTTTCCCAACCAGAATTCCTATCACGGAGCGATCAACAAACTGGGATGGAAGATGACGGAAACGATGGATAGTTTTTCCATACGGGTAAAGACCATCCCTCTCGAAAGCATCAGCCATCGACTCTCGTTTCTGAAGCCGGTTTATCGCAGGTATCGAGATGCCCGCCTGAAAAAATACCTGGCAGCGAAGGAGACCGTTCCCAATTCTGTACTGGCCGACGGATATTGCGGGGTCTGGCGTGGCGAAGAATATCTTTCTTATAAAACATATCATGATCACCTGGTGATTCGCATCAACGGGTCGCTGTTGTGGATCAAAGCCGGAACCGGCCTGGTGATGGGGGACATGATGACCAGTGGAAATTTTGAAGAGACCATCCGGGGCATCCGGCAACTGGCAATGAGGCTCGGCGTACGGGAAGCGATCTTCCAGGTAAGTACCGGAACCAGTCTTCACGCCATTTTCAGGGGAAGGTTCGCGGCCACACCTTCCTTCCCTGTTTTGTTCCAGGATTTTAATTCCGGCCTGCTGCCGGAACGGATCAAATTTACATTTGCAGATATCGACATCTTCTGATCAATCGGATAGGGAACCATGATTTATGTTTTTGCAGGTTATGTAAGATCACCCGGGTTCAGCCGGCCAACCGACTGGATCGCGCGGATAGCGGCATACCTGGGCGTGCTGGAAGCCCTCGCCCGCCAGAACAAGGTCATCAGCATCGAACAGATCGGATACACCGGCGAATACCTTCAGGATGGGGTTGAATACCGGTTTATGAATTTTGGCAGGAAAGAATTGTTTTTTCCGTGGAGACTGCACCGCGCAATACGGAAGTGCCGGCCCGATATTGTATTGATCCACGGGATCAGTTTCCCGCTCCAGGTGATCCAGTTGCGGATGCAGTTGGGTGGCGGCACGCGGATCATCGTGCAAAACCACACGAATGGCGTGATCCGCGGGTACAGGCGCATCCTGCAACCACTGGCCGACCGGTGTATCGATGCCTATTTTTTTTCGTCCCGCGAGATGAGCGAACCGTGGATACGGCAGGGGTTAATCCGCAATTCTAAAAAAATACATGAAGTGATGGTAGGCTCTTCGGTGCTGGTACCGCAGGACAAAGAAGAGGCACGTAAAAAGAATAATATATCCGGCGATCCGGTATTTGTCTGGGCAGGGAGACTGGATGAGAACAAGGACCCGGAAACGGCGATCCGCGCATTCCTGCGTTTTGCGCGGGAAAGAACGCACGCGAGGATGTATTTGATCTACCAGTCCGGCGAACTGACCCCGGAATGGCAGGCACTGATGGAAAAGCAGCCGGGCGTGATCGTACCCGTTGGTGCGGTGCCGCATGCGGAAATGGCATCCTGGCTGAGCGCCGCTGATTTTTTCGTTTCTTCTTCCCATGCAGAGGTATTTGGTGCGGCACTGGCAGAAGCGATGTCCTGCGGCTGCATACCTGTTGTAACCGATATCCCGTCTTTCCGGAAGATCACTGGGGCGGGCTGCGGATGGCGTTATCCACCCGGCGACGAAGAGGGGCTCTACCGCGCACTGTTGTGTGCTATGGACGCGGACCTGGCGGAAGAGAAAAAAAAGACCCTGGAACAATTCTCAAAACATCTTTCGTTCCATGCGATTGCAGAAAGCATTCAGGAAATCTCGGCATCACTCTGATGAAACAGCTGCATAACGGACCGTGCGGTATCCGCAATGGTATAAGGCAGTACCGGTGTAAATGCCTGTTGGGTATCCCGAAGGAGTTTTTCTGACAGCGCGATCATTTCGGGCAGGTCACTCACCACATACCAGTGTGGAATAGGGGTTTCTGCCGGATTGCAAAAACTGATGACGGTGGCACCGGCATTCAGGGCCTCCAGGCAAACCATCCCAAAACCTTCGTACGAAGACGGATGGATGAACAGCCTGCTCCGTTGCATACAGGCCAGTACTTGGGCATAAGGCAACTCCCCGGTCAGAACAACACGATCCTGCAACCCGGCGGCCTGTACCATACCGGCCAGCATCTCGTGTTGTTCGCCGCTGCCGCAGAGCACGGCCCGCAGTGAGGGCTGTTTTACGGACAGTGCCTGTACCAGCCGGATAAAGAGTTCATATCGCTTGAGCGGGATCAGCGAACCAACGGCGAGCAGGTCTATGTTCCGTTCAGAGTCGGCAGGCGGATACAATGAAGTGTCGATGCCCATGTGTATGATGTGGGCAGGGCGGATCTTATAATTTCGTTGAAACTCTGCAGCAAGAAATTCAGAAAGGGCAATGATCCGGTCTGCAGGGAGCCGCAGAAAATTTGCGTAACGGTTTCCCTTGCGCGCGTCCTGGCCGAACAGCCAGGTGTAATGCGGAATGTTCCGGTGCTTTGCAAACCGGTGACCCACGTGTGCACATTCTCCATACCACCAGCTCAGCACGCCAATGATATGGAAGCTCCTGTGCAGTTGGTGGAGTTTTTTGCGCGCCCGCCACCAGGTAAGTACCCGCATGGGTCCCGGGCGGTTCCTTCCGCCGAAAGGCATAATGGAGACGTTATTCCATAGGTATGGCTTCCGGCGATAAGGATATTGAAGGGCGAGGATGATCAGGTGTATGCCGGGGAAGAGCAGCCGCAATTGCCTGGCCAGGTGCTGTTGTGCAGGCAGGCAGGTAGTATCGCTTTCGTCAGCGGGAAATCCCGGCGAAAGAATGACCAGTGCGGGTTCTTTATTCATTGTTAATTGTCAATACCTTATCGCAGCGAGTCAGTGTTTTTGAATTATGTGTGATGAGTAATATCATTTTTCCCTGCCGGGCGAGTTCTACCAGGTGGTCTGTGAGGCTGCTCTCAGAGTCTTCGTCGAGTTCCTTGAAAGGTTCATCCAGCACCAGCAGATCGAACTCATGGTACAACGCCCTTGCCAGCACTATGCGCTGACGCTGACCGCCACTGATATTCCTGCCTTTCTCCTCCACAACAAAATGATATCCTCCCGGTTGCAGGCGCAACCATTCGTCCAGCCCTGTTAGCTGGAGGGCTTTCCGGAATCGTTGTTCATCATAGCCAGGTTCGCCCAGTACAATATTCTGAAGCACCGTATCGTGGATGAGGAAGGGTTGCTGTTGTACATAAGAAATGTGTTTACGGAATTGCTGTAAACTGGCGGCATCTGCTGGTATGTTGTTTACCCATATTTTGCCGGCAACAGGTTGCAGGAAGCCCAATAGCAGGTGCACCAGCGTGGTCTTCCCCTTGCCAGAAACCCCCTGGAGGCCCACCAGCTCGCCTTTCCCGATAGAAAATGATATATCGTTAAAAAGCAGGGTCAGCCCGGGATAGTGAAATGAAACATTTTCCAGTCTCAATTCATTCACGGGCGGAATAACGGCAGCAGGAACGGGATTTCCTGTTTTTTCCGCAAGCAGGTGCTGTAATGTAAACCGGTAGGTTTTTATCTGTCCTGCGAAATTGAGTATCTTGACTACCCCGGGTATGATCTTATAGGCCGCGGCAGCAAATGCCCCGATCGTGATCAATTGCACCGTGTTGCCGGAAACCCGGCTAATAACAATCAGCACGAACAGCCCGAATATAGCGAACGCCTCCATTAACCTGGCAGGCATTGATTGGATGGCCTGTTGCCCCGAAAGAAAAATATTCAGTTGCTGCTGTCTTTCGGAATACCGCCTGCTGAAGAATGAAGTGCGGTCATAGATCAACACATCAATAAATCCCGAAAGTGCTTCCTGCAGGTATTGAAGCGTTCTCTCGCCCGCTGTCCGGAGATGCTTCCGTATATTGGCCAGTTGCCGCTTCATCAGGTAGCCTACCATTATCACAGGAGGCAGCAATACCAGCAGCAATAGAAAAAAAAGCGAAGCATTGTACAGGAGCATGGCCGCAATGGTGATCAGGATCAACATTACCTGGCTGACGATCTGCTGTACACCCCTGAGCACATAGTGCCCGAACTCGATCGGTTCCTGGCTGGTTCGACGGATATGGACAGAAGAATCCACCTGCGTGTACCCAAAATAATCCGAGGCAAAGTACCGGGCCATGTTGTCAGCGGAGATCCGCGAACACACACCATATACGCAGTCAGACTGTTTTTTCGCTACTGTATATCCCACAAAATTTTTAATACAAAACAACCCGAAAAAAACACCGATAACGAGAAAGGGGGATTGTGCATCCAGCCCTGTCAGCCTGTAAAAACCAGGTCCTTTTTCACCGCTGGTATAATACTTAATGAAAAAAAGAAGGAAAGCGAGGAATGCAATATCAAGGAGACTGACTACGACATCAAACAGGGTCAGGGCGAAAAGGGATCTTTTTTCCCGTGGGGTAAGAACAGTAAGAATATCTGTAAAAAGCTGCCGCAATGGAGTTTCTTTACCCTGCCGGCAGGATCACCAGGCAGAGAGAAAAGTTTTGTACAAGATACGGATATCCATCCAGGGAGACCATTTGGTGATATACTGGATATCGAGTTTTATCCGTTCATTCATCTGCTGGATATTATCGGTAAACCCGAAGAAGCCATAGGCTTGCGCAAGGCCCGTAATGCCGGGCTTGATACGATAGCGGGCGGGGTATTCTTTTACCAGCAATTCATACTTCACATTTTCGGCCACCATGTGCGGTCTGGGACCGATCAATGACATATCGCCGATCAGGACATTGAACAGTTGTGGAAACTCGTCGATGTGGTGCTTTCTCAGGAACCGTCCAACCCGGGTAATGCGCTCATCGTTTTCGCGGGCACCCGTCATATCGGCTTCGGGGTTCACCACCATTGTCCGGAACTTAATACAGGTAAATAGTTTCCCGTTCTTTTTATTTCTTTTTTGCAGGAAAAAAACCGGTCCCTTCGAGTCCAGCCGGATGATCAGGGCCGTAAGTGGCACCAGCCAGGACAATACGGCTATGATCCCTATGGACGTGATGACCAGGTCAAAAGCCTGCTTGAAAAGTGCATTGTATCTTTTTTCAAGCGGCGAGAAGGTGATCATCGGGATCACCCTGGTGGGTACCGATACATATTTGGCGCCGGTGTAAACAGGCAGGTAATGGTCATCGGGTAGGGCAGCGTGCATTTTTATGCCGGTGGTCTCGTTCATTTCCAGAAGATTGTAAGTAGTCGTGTCCTCAAGAGTGAATACGTAAGCCGGTCGCTGTGGGTTGCTTTTATACAACCGCTCCGGAGACACATAAGTTGCAGAAACACATAAGATTAACAATCCGTGAGGGGTTTCTGGATAACTTTGGGAATGCAGCGGGCAAAAGTCGTTTTATACAATCCCAATTCGGTCTTTTTCACCATGCCGCTGGCCCTGCTGGCCATCGGGTCTTATCTCGATCCGCTGAAATACGAAGTAAAGATCATCGATGCCCGCCTTGAAAAAGATGACCATGCTATCCTGCTGGCGGAATGCCGGGGCGCGGTCTGCCTGGGAGTTTCGGTGCTCACAGGGGCACCGATTCACGATGCGCTGGCCGCCACCCGCAAGGTAAAATCAGCTTTCCCCGGTCTTACCATCGTATGGGGGGGCTGGCATGCCTCCCTTTTCCCCGAAGAAACACTGGCTGAAGCCAGCATCGACGTGGTCGTCGCCGGGCAGGGCGAGATCAGCTTTTCGGCTTTGCTGGATTGCCTCATGGCTGGGGAGAGCTATCGGCAGGTCAGGGGTATTTATTACCGGCATGAAGGCGGTGTGACCAACACGACGGCACAGCCTATGAAGGATATCAATTCCTTCCCGCCCCTGAACTACGATCTAATCCCGGTTGAGCGGTTCTTTCAACTGAAAAAAAGGCGGCAGCTGGACTATATATCATCCCAGGGCTGCCGTTTCCGGTGCTCGTTCTGTGCCGACCCGGTCATGTACAAACGGGGCTGGTATGGCTTCTCGGCCGAAAGAATGGGGGAAGAACTGGAAACGTTATGGCGCCGGTACCGTTTCGATGATGTGAACTTCCAGGATGAAACATTTTTTACCAACCGGGACCGGGTAGAGGGTATCGCGGAACAGATACTCAGCCGGGGCCTTCATTTTACCTGGTTTGGTACGATGCGCGCCGACCAGGGCGTTCGCATGGATGAAGACCTCTACCGGCTTTGCAAACGCTCGGGACTTCGGAAAGTCATGATCGGCATCGAAGCGGGCTCACAAAGCATGATGGACTGGATGAAGAAAGATATCAAGATCGGGCAGGTATACGAAAGCGCCAAAAGCTGCGTACGCAATGGCATTGCAGTGATTTTTAATATAATTGTCGGATTCCCGCATGAGACGGAAGAAAGCATCCGCGAATCGCTGCGCGTGGCGGTAGATCTCCGGAAGATGAGCCCCGACTTCGAGATGGGGATCTTCTATTTTAAACCGTATCCCGGCAATGCCATCGCTGACCAGCTGATCGGGGAGGGATACCGGTTCCCGGCCGGATTGGAAGAATGGGCAGGGTTTGACTATGTTGGCAGTTCCAGCGACTGGATCACCCAGGCGCAACATCGCGAAATCGAATTTTTTAAATTTTACCAGCGCGTAGGCTGGAACAGGCCGCGGCCTGTCTATAACCCGGTGCGCCGCGTGGCGCAGTGGCGTTGCGAAAAAAGAAACTATACGCTACCGGTGGAAAAACTGTTGTATGAATGGATCAGGCCGCCGGTGAGGCTCTCCTGATTTTTTTCTACGGTTGAGCGACTTTTCCTTTCGCCCTCTTGCTGATATTGAAGGCCCTGGAGATATTGAACCCGAAGTAAATGTCACCGTTACCCCAGTTGCCCGGTGTTTGCGCTACATATTGGGAAGTGAGCATGCTTTGTGAATTGGTAAAGATCAGCTGGAAGACGTGGCCACCTGTCTCAATGTCCCATCCCAGTGAAAATGAATTGTGACGGGTAACAGATACCAGCTGGTTGTCTGGCATGTAATCGTACTCCGCATTGATGCTCATCCTTTTTGAAATTTTCATTCTTGCGCCCACCGGAATGGCAAATACATCGTTTTTGTCGGCAATGCCCGGCACCAGGTTAAAATGCAGGTAGGTGGGCGTGATCTCGATCGAGAGCGTTCTGCTCATTTTCCGTGCGATCAGGGCCTGCACAGTATAAGATGTACGGTAAGTGGCATCCAGGTAGGGTTTGGTGGCATCCTGTTGCGTGTAATTATCGATCGTTCCCAGGAGGCTGACAGTAAAAGGAGAACCCCCGCTGGCTCCCTGCCGGATCAGTTTGTATTTGAGATAGCCGTCGAATGTTTTGAGAAAGGAGCTGCGCCCGATACCGATCACCAGCCGGTCGGTAAGCCCATAATCCAGTCCCAGCCGCAGCGTGGCATTGTCGAGCCCGAAAAAATTGTAGGCCCCGTCGTTCAGCTTGCCGAAGCGGTGCTGGATCTCGAAATTCAATGCACCCCTGGCAGGACCCTCCACCGTTTGCATGTTTACAATGTACATCGCTTTGAATGTGCCGGTTACATAGTCGGTATGCGGGTGCGCGGACATTGAATCGTTCATCATTTTCAGCAAGGAACTGTCCTGCGCATTCGCCTGTTGAAAGATCATCACAGACAGTAACAGGCACAAGGATTGGATTCGCATGGGTTATGGTTTAACAGGATTACAGTTGATTTTTACTTCCACGTTCAGGTCGCGCTCGATCTTGTCGCGCACAACGGAAGGGATGCTGATGTTATAGTCTTCAGGCTTTATCTTGAACTGCGCATGGCCGATGAGTACCCCCCCTCTGACCTCAATCGTAGCCGGGGTTTCCACTGTTTTTGAAACATTGTGCAGGTTCAGGGAGCCGTGTACCGTTACAGGATATACGCCATCTTTCGCTGCGTTTACATCGCCTGTAAAAGTGCCGGTGAAAACGGCTTTGGGGTATTTGTCGCTTTCCACGTAATTCTCGTTGAAGTGTTCCTGCATCAGTTCTTTCGGGAAGCTGAAGCTCTTGAGAAGGATGGTAAAGGCGATGTTCTTTTTGCCTGCATCGATCACGGCATACACCTGGTTATTCTCCGCCTTGATGTCTTCCATCGAGGTTTTGGAGTAAAAGCCAACAAAGCCATTTCTTGTCATGAATAACTGGCCGTAGGAAGCCTGGGCGATCAGCCCGGCAAACAACAGTAGTGCAAGTGTTCTTTTCATAGGACCGGATTTTTAAAAACGAGGTTAATTATTAAGGGCACCGTGGTTGACCCAGGAGAGTATCTTGTTGATATCGCAATCAGACAGTTTGGGAAGACCGAAGGGCATCCCCACGAATCCCGGTGCATGCGTAACATTTCCTACCAGGAAACCGTTGGCGGCCCAGGGCTTCAGGTTGGCATACCCGTCGAGGCTGATCCCCCCGCTGCCACCGGTACTTCCATTGCCATGACAGCTGTAGCAGTTCGCCTGCAGTATCGGCAGTATGTTGGCGGTATACTTCGAGTTGGTGCTGTCGCAGACGAGGTTCAGTCCGCCAGACAGGGTTTGTTCATTTTCCTTGGCACAGGATGCCAGTACAACAACTGCCAGCAAGAATGCGGAAACCGGTATCAGAACAGTTTTCTTCATGTATGTCATATTAGAGGTAGGAATACGAGAATACAGGAGGATCAGTTGCCTCCGCGTATATTCCGGGGATCAAAAGGCATAGGGAAATGCATGGACCAGGATGAAGAAGATCGCTAGAATATTCTTTTCGTTATCCCAAAGGAAATACCGGAACTGGTGATGGGCAGATCCCCGATACCTGCACCTTTCAGAGGAAGTTTGAAATAGGGCTGCACCAGCAGGCTGGTGGTTTTGCCAATACTATGCCGGAAACCAACCCCCAGGTTGACCACTGCCAGCAGGGTATTCGATGAGTTCTTGTAGGTTTTATAACCCGCCGTCTGCACACCGTAGGTATCGTAATTGTAATCGTAATTCTCGTTCTTCATGAAATAGGACGAAACCCCCGCGGACGCATACCAGCTGTTTTTTGCCGAAGAAGCAAAACGATAGCTCAGGTTTAAGGGTATTTCTATCATATAGCAATCACCCGAAAGATCAGTGATCCGCGTAGTAGGCGGCAGGTATAATTTTTTTGTGCTGAAGTACTGCCCGGAGCTGTAGTAATTTTTCCTGTCCCAGGTGATCCCGCTTTCGATGCCGAAGGCGTTCATCTGGTAACCGAGCAGGAATCCCCCGGAGATACCGGCAGTTTCAATCGCCTGCCCCTTTACGGAACTGATATCCGGACCCAGCTGAAGTCCCACGTACCACCCACTGGTCTTCATTTTGATAGCAGGCCTTTTAGCGGCGGCGGCCGCAACGTTCTTTTTGTCTTCTGTCTCCATCCAGGTATCGGCAGGGTTGGCGGTCTGCTGCACAGGTGCGGAAACGGCCACTGCTTTATTGGCCGCAGCATCACTGGCACCTGCTTTCCCATTGTCAATCGTCGATGCCGGATCTGCAACAGGAACGGATTGCGTAGCAGGCGGAGAAAAAGAAGAATTGCTGGCGGCGGATTTTTTATTGCTTATGCTAACGGCATCTGTGCCGGAATGAATGCCAGGAGCATCGGTTGAAGAAGAGGATATGTTACCGGATGAGACAGGCGATGTTGTGCGTGCATGTGCCACGTAGGGGGTCACGACCTGCGTAACTGGTTGTTTCTCCAACGGAGCAGCCGTTGTTGCAGCGGAAGTATTGTCAGTGTTGATAGCCGGGGAAGAAGCAGGTACAACGGAAGGTTGCTGCGATGCCTGCGCCGCGGCCGTTTGCTGCGGAGCCGCTGTATGTGCATTGCCGGTATACAGGTAAACATAACCAATGGCGATGGCAGGTACCAGCAGCAGCAGCCAGAGGAATTTTCTCCTGTCGGTCCGGGCAGCAGGCTCGGGCGTGGCTTCGGCCATTCTCAGCCCTTCAGCCACCGCATTCCAGTTGCTGTTGCCCGTTTTCAGCGGATAGTTTTCGGCTGCCCGCCGTAATAGTTCGTCCATATCGTTATTTAACTCCTGCATACGATCGCCTCGTCATTGCTTTTTTTTAGAAATTTCTGTAACAGCACCCTCGCCTTTGAAAGATTCGATTTCGACGTTCCTACCGAAATACCCAGCTGGTTTGCAATTTCCTGGTGCGTGAAACCATCTATGATATACATATTGAACACCAGCCTGTACGAAGGGGGAAGGTTTTTCACTTCCGAGATCAGTTCCTTGTACAACAGCGCCTGGTCTGAGGAGCTGCTTTTATCTTCGAGCCAGATATTTTCGTTGATGGCGCCGATCTCCGGCAAAAAATTATTTTTTCTCAGGTGATCGATGGCCGTATTCACCATGATCGTGCGCATCCATCCCATCAGGATCATTTCTACATTTTCGGCCTGCTCATACTGGAAACGGTGGATGTTCCGGAAAACCTTTACGAAACCGTCATTGGCTACATCAACGGCCTTCTCATAGCGGTACACATAACGGAAGATCACTTTCAGGGCATAGCCATAGTAGTTCTCATAGAGGGCTTTTTGGTCCCTCTGGTTGTTCTGCATGCACCCGGATATGATATTCCTCAGGTTTTCCAATCAGTGAATTAGTAGTCTTCGTCCGTTACATACGGCATTCGCTGGATGCGGTTGCCCCTTCCGGCAAAAATAGTAAGAAATCAGGGAGCCCGGCGGCGGCTCATGGGTGGCGGCGACTTCCTATATTGCCACATGATCCGACATATCATCTTTGACCTGGGGAATGTATTGATGAAGCTTGATTATACCCGGACCGAAAAGGCGTTCATCGACCTGGGAGTCAACGATTTCCGGAGATATTTCACGCTGGAGCGGTCTATGCCCTTCTTCAAAAGGTTTGAAATGGGGCAGATGGCCCCCGAGGTTTTTTACGATGGCGTCCGGGAGATGACGGGCTTGTCTGCCGGCAATGAACAGCTGAAAGAAGCCTGGAATGCCATGCTCGTGGGCTTTCCCGCCGAATGGTTCGCCTGGCTGGAAAAGCTGGCGGCAAAATATCCCGTGTACCTTTTCTCCAATACAAACCAGGTTCATTTTGAACGAGTTATGGAAATGTCCCGGGAGCAGATGCAGAGGCCGCTGAACAGCTATTTCACCCAGGCCTGGTTCTCTCACCAGGTCGGCGTACGAAAACCGGACGAGGAGGCCTACAACACCGTGCTGGCATTGGGTGGCCTGCGGGCAGGCGATAGTTTATTTATAGACGATGTGCTGGAGAACGTAACCGGCGCCAGAAAGGCGGGTTTGCAGGCAATCCATTTGCCGCCACCGCTTACGGTGCTCGACCTGGACAAGCAACTGACTGATTTACAAATAGTTACTTGATTTCTTCAAAATCTATATAATCTCCGGCTTTGTCGTTCTCCGGTTTAGGGGCCGTTGTGTGTGTTTGCGTGTGTTCCTGCTGTGCCCGTTGTTGGGCCTCCTGCATGGCCCTGACCTTCTCCTGCATCTGGGAGGTCACCTTGCTCACGGGAACCACCACCCCGAAAATGAAGCGGTAGAGCAGGTAAATAATGATCGCCCAAACAATAATTTCCATCATGATGCCGCAAAGATAGCAAAAGCAATCAGCGGTCGCAGCCCGACCCGTTCAAATTATTTGGAACATAATCCTTTACTGGCGTACCTTTGAACCGGAAAAGAACAAAAGAAGGGAACGAGACTCGTTCCCTTCTGCTTTATAGGTATGGCAACGGAACAGGAAATACAGCAGATAAAAGAGCTCATCAATGGCATACTGGAGGCGGAACCCTCCTATTACCTGGTGGAGGTGCGAATCAAGCCCACGAACAATATCAAAGTGTTCCTGGACGGAGACAACGGTCTCACCATTGAAAAATGCGTTCAGATCAACCGGAAACTATATGCCCTGATCGATGAAAAGGGGTGGTACCCCGGAGGTGAATTCAGCCTGGAAGTATCGTCCCCCGGTGTGGATGAGCCGCTGAAGGTCCGGCGCCAGTTTCTTAAAAATGCGAACCGAAAGGTGGAAGTAATATTCCTCGATGGCAGCCGCAGGGAGGGCAAACTGCTTTCTTCCACGGAAAACGATCTCCTGCTGGAAGAAACCACAGGGAAAGGAAAAAAAGCAGTTACCCAACAGATAGTCATTCCATTTCAACAAATAAAAACAACAACCGTTCAAATCCAATTTTAGTTCCGCCCCGTGCGGAAGGCGCATTAAACACAGATCACTATGGCAAGTATTAACCTGATAGATGCATTCCAGGACTTCAAGGATGCCGAAAACCTAGACCGCCCTACGATGATGAAGGTGGTGGAAGATGTATTCAAAACGCTGCTGAGAAAAAAGTTCGGCAGTGATGAGAACTTCGACGTTATCGTAAACGCAGAAAAGGGCGATCTCGAGATCATCCGGAGAAGGATGATCGTGGAAGACGGCGAAGTGAATGACCCGCTGGCAGAAGTGGCTTATACGGAAGCCGTAAAGATCGAACCCGACTTTGAGGTGGGCGAAGAGCTCTATGAAGAGGTAGACATGCTGGATTTTGGGCGCCGCGCCATCCTGGCCGCCAAGCAAACGCTGGCCAGCCGCATCAACGACCTGAAGAAAAATGTACTTGTCAAGAAATATGCAGACCGGATCGGGGATATCATTTCGGCGGAAGTATACCAGGTATGGAAAAAAGAAGTGCTGCTGCTGGATGAGGAAAGCAATGAACTGATCCTGCCAAAATCAGAACAGATACCACAGGATTATTTCAAGAAAGGTGAGAGCATCCGTGCCGTGGTGGCCAGGGTGGACATGAAAAATAATTCACCCGTGATCATTCTCTCCCGCACCAGCCCGCTGTTTTTGGCCAAATTATTGGAGATTGAAGTACCCGAGATATTCGATGGCCTGATCGCCATTAAGAAGATTGTTCGCGATCCGGGAGAAAGGGCCAAGGTGGCGGTGGAAAGCTATGACGACAGGATCGACCCGGTGGGTGCCTGCGTTGGAATGAAAGGAAGCCGTATCCATGGCATTGTTCGTGAACTGAAGAACGAGAACATTGACGTGATCAATTTTACAACTAATACACAGCTGCTGATCCAGCGCTCACTGACACCGGCCAAGATCAGCTATATGAATATCGACACGGAGAAAAAACAGGCCGATGTGTACCTCAAGGCAGACCAGGTAAGCCTTGCGATCGGCCGCCGCGGAGTTAACATCAAACTGGCCTGCGAACTAACAGGTTTTGAACTGGATGTGTTCCGCGAAGACGAAGAGCAGACAGACGAATTTGACATCGACCTGGAAGAATTCAGCGATGAAATAGAAACCTGGATCATCGATGAATTTAAACGCGTAGGTTGTGATACGGCCCGCAGCGTACTGAACCTGACCGATGAAGAACTGGAACGCAGAACAGACCTGGAAAAAGAAACAATTGCGGATGTGCGGAAAATATTACAGCAGGAATTTGATAAAGAGTAATATTTGATGTGCGCCGCGCATAAAAAATAGCGCCATGAATGGCGATGGATTAAAAAACACTGAATGGCAGAACTGAAATTACCCAGATTGTTGGCAGCCGCCAAGGAATACAACATCGGCCAGGATACGCTGATCGAATTCCTTGCGAAGAAGGGATTTTCCAAGGATGACCTGAAACCGACGGCAAAACTGTCGGAAGAGATGTACTATGCGCTTCAATCTGAATTCCAGAGCGATAAAGTTGCAAAAAACAAGGCAGACCAGGTAGAAATACCCAAGAGCGGAACCGGAGAGCCCAAGAAGAAAAAAGACGAGGAAGAGATCACATTCAGGAGAGAGGGAAAGAGCGTATTCAAGGAACCCAAAGCAGACGAACCCAAAGAGACCAGGCCCGAAAAAGAGGAAAAAGCACCCCCTCCCCCGCCGGTTGAAGTAAAGGCACCGGAAGCAGTAGTGGTTAAGGCGGAAGCCCCTGAAATGGAGGCGCCCAAAGTGCTTGATAAGATAGACCTCAGCACCATCGATTCTTCTACCCGCCCGAAAAAAACGGCAAAGAAAAAAGAAGAGCCCGCTGCCGAAGTACCGGTGGAAGAAAAGAAGAAGCCGGCCGCAAAAAAGAAAAAGGCCGTCGAAGAGGAGACACCTGCTCCCGCTCCCGCTCCCGTTGCCGAAACCCCCAAAGAAGAAGCCCCGCCCGCCATTGAGAATATTGCCGTTGACAAGCTCACCGGCCCGAAAATACTGGGCAAGATCGAATTGCCGGTAGACAATGACACCCGGCCCCGCACCGGTGCAGCTGCCCGCGAAGAAAGCCGTAAACGGAAACGCATACCGCTGAATAAAGGCGGCGGCGGTGCCGGTTTCCAGCGTGGGATCAATGATCCGCAGGGCACGCCGCAGACTGGCCCGAACCGGCCCATTGTCAGCGCTAACCAGCGGCCCGGCGCATTTAACCGCACAGGTGGTACCGGCGGCGGTGGTGGTCAGCGGAGCGGCCCCGCCCGCGGCGGCAGAAGAGACCCCAGGCAGGACAATAAAGAGATCGACGCCAAAGAAATACAGGACAAGATCAAGGAAACCCAGGCGAAGCTGGCAGGAAGCGGTGGACGCGGAAAGAGCCTGAAGGCAAAATACCGCCGCGCCAAACGCGATGAGGCCGCCGAGTCAATGGGCGATGCAACAGAAGACAATAAACTGCAGGTGACCGAGTTCGTTACGGTAAGCGAACTGGCCAGCCTTATGGACGTGAGCTTTACCGATGTGATCAGCAAGTGCATGGCACTCGGACTGATGGTATCGATCAACCAGCGGCTGGATGCGGAAGTAATAGAGCTCGTGGCAGGCGAATTCAATTTTGAAGTGGAATTCATCGGCGTGGACGACGTGGATGAAATGGACGAATATGAAGATGAAGACGATCCCGCAGAACTGACGGGCCGTCCGCCGATCGTAACGATCATGGGTCACGTGGACCATGGCAAAACCTCGCTGCTCGATTATATCCGCAGTGCGAATGTGGTGGCCGGTGAGGCGGGCGGGATCACCCAGCATATCGGGGCATACGAAGTACTGCTCCCAACCAGTGGCAAACACATCACCTTCCTGGATACGCCGGGTCACGAAGCGTTTACAGCGATGCGTGCGCGTGGTGCCAAGCTCACCGATATTGCCGTGATCGTAGTGGCGGCAGACGATGCCGTGATGCCACAGACCAAGGAGGCCATCAGCCATGCACAGGCTGCGGGTGTACCGATGATCTTTGCGGTGAACAAAATAGATAAAGAGGGTGCCAATCCCCAGAAAATATACGAACAGCTGTCCCAGATGAATATCCTGGTGGAGGAATGGGGCGGCAAGTTCCAGTCGCAGGAACTCTCCGCGAAAAAAGGAGAGAAGGTAGACCTGCTGCTCGAGAAGATATTGCTCGAGGCCGAGATCCTCGACCTGAAAGCCAATCCCGCCAAGGAAGCATCAGGTACTATTGTTGAAGCCACGCTCGATAAGGGCCGCGGCTATGTGGCTACGATGCTGGTGCAGAACGGTACGCTTCGGCAGGGAGACCTCATTGTGTCTGGTCAGCATTTCGGACGCATCAAGGCCATGTTCAATGAACGCAACCAGCGTGTAACGGAAGCGCCGCCATCCACGCCGATCGTTATACTCGGACTGAACGGGGCGCCGCAGGCGGGTGAGAAATTCAAGGTATTTGAAGAAGAGGCCGAAGCCAAGGAAGTAGCTTATAAAAGGGCACAGATCCTGCGTGAGCAGGGCCTGCGTACCCGTAAACATATCACGCTCGATGAGATCGGGCGCCGCCTGGCACTGGGCAATTTCAAGGAACTGAATATCATCATCAAGGGAGATGTGGACGGATCGGTAGAAGCACTGAGCGATTCGTTGCAGAAACTGTCGACCCCCGAGATCGCGATCCGCGTGGTGCACAAGGCCGTGGGACAGATCTCCGAAAGCGATGTGCTCCTGGCTACGGCATCGGATGCCATCCTGATCGGATTCAATGTGCGCCCCTCGCTGCAGGCGAACCGCCTTGCGCAGAACGAAGGGGTGGAGATCAAGATGTACTCGATCATTTACAATGCCATCGAAGAGGTGAAGAGCGCCATGGAAGGCATGCTCGAGCCGAAGATACAGGAGAAGGAAGTGGCCACGGTGGAGATCAGGGAGGTGTACAAGTTCGACAAGGCCACGGTGGCAGGATCATTTGTACTCGATGGCAGGATCAAGCGCGATTCAAAGATCCGCCTGTTCCGCGACGGCATCCTGCTGTATCCCCGCCAGGAAGGCGCTTTCGCAGAGCTGGGCAGCCTGAAACGTTACAAGGACGATGTAAAGGAAGTGCCGGCCAACATGGAGTGTGGTCTGACCATCAAGAATTTTGCAGATATCAACGTATCGGATACCATCGTGGCTTACGAAGAAGAAGAAGTAAAAAGAACGCTGTAGGGCAGGGTTCCCACTGGGTGTTTCCTGATTTTTTTGTTAAAACTGATGCCTTGCGGGGTTCACAGGCCGCCGTGGGTTATTTTTGAGACTATGAAGAAACTGCTTTTCGTTCTCCTGGTACTGGCATCGGGCATGACCATTTCTTTCGCGCAGGTGAAAAGAGTGGTCGCCGATAAGATCATTGCGCAGGTGGGTGACAAGATCGTTCTGCACTCCGATATCATCAACGCCATTTCAGATTTCAAACGCCAGGGTGAAGAACTGCAGTTGCCCCCCAATCCCGAATGCAGTTTCCTGGAAGGACAACTGATACAGAAAGCACTGGTGCTCCAGGCAGAAAAAGATTCTCTTCCCGTAACCGACGATGAAGTGGACGCCGCGCTGGATAACCAGATCCGCGGGTTCATACAGAGTTATGGATCGCGTGAGGTACTGGAAGAAGTGGCCGGGCGTTCGGTTTACCAGCTGAAAGAAGATTTCCGCGCTGCCATCCGCGAAAGAAAGCTGGCCGATGCGATGCGCGCCAAGATCCTGGAAAATATCAAGGTCAGCCCGATAGAAGTAAAAGCTTTTTACGACAAGATCCCTAAAGACAGTCTTCCCTTCCTGGAGAGCGAGATCGAGGTGAGCCAGATCGTGGTGCAGCCAAAGTCGAATGTGGATGTGGACGAGTACATCATCAAGCAGCTATATGATTATAAGCGGCAGGTAGAATCCGGTGCAAAAAAATTCGATCAGCTGGCCAAGTTGAACTCCGACGATCCCGCGGTAAAAGAAAATGGCGGTCAGTACAGCCTGAACCGGAACGATAAAATATTTGACCCGGCATTTCTCGCCGCTTCGTTCAAGCTGAAGGAAGGACAGATATCCCCCGTTATTAAATCCAAGTTCGGATATCACATCATACAGATGGTGAGTCGTTCAGGCGATGATGCGGTGGTGCGGCATATCCTGAAGATACCGCCGGTGACCGACGGCGAGATCCAGCTGGGTATTCAGAAGCTGGATTCGATCCGCTCGAAGCTGATAGACCGCAGCCTGAATTTCGGGGAGGCAGTTGAAAAATTCAGCGATGATGAGAACAGCAAGTTTACCGGAGGCGCAATACAGAACAGGATGGGATCTTCCTACCTGGCGATCGACCAGCTGCCCGACAAGGACCTGGTGCTGGCTATCAAGAACCTGAAACCCGGAGATTATTCCAAGCCCCAGGTGTTTGTGAATGAGAAGCAGGTTAAAGCCGTTCGGCTGATCCTGTTGAAGAGCCGCAGTGTCGCACACCGGGAGAACATGAAAGACGATTACAACCGTATAGCGCAGCAGGCACTGGATGAAAAGAAAGGAGCTATCCTGCAGAAATGGTTCCATGACCATTTATCTTCTTACTATATCTGGATCGACCGGGACTTTGCTAATTGCAGCGTATTGGCCGACTGGTGGAAGTTTTCAGCGAAAAATTAATTTTTACATTCTGAATGGAACCTCCGTTGTTGCAAGGCAATGGGGGTTTTTTGTGGATTGGCCTCGCAGGTTGTCAACCTATGAGGTTATCCAACCTATGAGGTTAACCAACCTATAAGGTTACCCAACCTATAAGGCCCCCATCCGTCCCAAAACATAAATTTGGAAAACTCCGTGTATGTACATACATTTGTGTTATGAAACTGGAACAGGCTTTACAGAGCAGTAAATTCAGGACCGAGGTGCAGAAAGCCGTTTTGAACATATTGTATACGGCCTGGTGGTTGAAAACCATCACCAGCCGGGAATTGAAGGAGTTCGGGATAACACATGAGCAGTACAATGTGCTTCGCATTCTGCGGGGCAAACACCCAGACCGGATGTGTGTTCGCGATATTGCTTCCCGGATGATCGAAAAAAATTCAAACGTGCCCAGGATCATTGACAGGCTCGAACTGAAGAAGCTGGTAGAGCGCTCCACCTCCGCGGTAGATAAACGCGAGACCGTGATCATGCTGACGCATACCGGCATCGCCATGCTGGGGTCCTGTACCGAGAAGGTGAACAGCATATTTGAAAAGGCGATGCCCATTTCCGAAACGGAAGCGGATACCCTGAACCAGTTGCTGGAAAAGCTGAGACAGAACGAACAGTAAATTTTTTTTAAACATATACGTGTATGTACACGTAAAAAGGAAAACCACATGAAAACAGTATTGCACACAGCGGCATCCCGTGGCCATATGAATATCGGCTGGCTGGACGCCAATTACAGCTTTAGCTTCGGGCGTTATTACGATCCCGAACGCATCCATTTCGGCGCATTGCGCGTATTCAATGATGACATCATCCGCGGCGGAACGGGCTTTGGCACCCATCCCCACGACAACATGGAGATCGTTACGATCCCTCTCTCGGGCGCACTTGAACACAAAGACAGCACCGGCGGCCAGGGTGTGATCCGCAAGTACGATGTACAGGTAATGAGCGCCGGAACCGGCGTTGAACATTCCGAATTCAACCATAGTAAAACGGAAGATGCCAACACCCTCCAGATCTGGGTGTTGCCCGCTAAAATGAACGTTACACCCCGCTACGATCAGAAGACATTTCTGCCCGAAGACCGGGAGAACAGGCTGCAGACCCTGGTAGCGCCCGATAACAGCGCACCGCTCAAACTGAACCAGGATACCTGGTTTTCACTGGGCAATTTTGCAAAGGGGCAGCAAACCAGCTACCGGCTTCACCAGCCCGGCAATGGCGTATACGCTTTCGTGATAGAAGGCGGGGCCATCGTTGGTGACCTGCAACTGGAAAAAAGAGATGCGGCAGGTATCTGGGATACCGACTCGGTCGATATCCGCGTCACAGCCGATTCGGAATTATTATTGATAGAAGTACCGATGTTGAAACTTTCATAACCAAATAAAAAAAATAAAAATGGCAACGTACAAGATCGATCCGACGCACTCGGAAGTCACCTTTAAGGTGAAGCACCTGATGATCACCAATGTAACCGGTAACTTTACCCAGTTCGAAGCAACAATGGATTCTTCCAAAGAAGATTTCACCGATGCGAAGATCAGTTTCTCGGCCGACGTAAACAGTGTCACCACGCACAACGAACAGCGGGATGGTCACCTCAAGACCGGCGATTTTTTCGCCGTTGACCAGTACCCGAAACTGGGCTTTACCTCTACCGCATTCGAAAAGAAGAGCGGCAACGAATACAAGCTCCGCGGCGACCTGACCCTGCGCGGCGTGACCAAACCCGTTGAACTGGATGTTGAATACAATGGAACGACAAACGACCCCTACGGACAAACAAAATCGGGATTCGAGATCAACGGAAAGATCGACCGCAAAGACTTCGGAATGACTTTTAGCGCCGCAACTGAAGCCGGCGGACTGGTGGTGGGAGATGAAGTGAAACTGCACATCCAGGCACAGATGGTGAAGCAGGCCTAATCGATAACAGGAGCCGGTAACTGTGTGCACCGGAAAAAAGAAAGATGAATATAGAGATCATATCGGGGAGCCCGAGAAAGGCCAGCATTACCAACAGGCTGGCCCTGTTCCTGCAGCGGCACCTCCAGGAAAAAACATCACATTCGGTGAAGCTGATCGATGTACGCGACTGGAACCTGCCGCTGCTCCAGCAGGTATTTACTTCCGTTGAAAAGACACCGGACGAATTCAAACCGCTGGCCGAAAGAATGTTTGCAGCGGATGCATTCATCCTGGTAACACCGGAGTACAATGGCAGTTATTCGCCGGCATTGCAGAACCTGCTCGATCATTTCCCGAAGCAGCTCCACAAACCTTTTGGTATTGCCACTGCCTCAGTAGGCGCCATGGGCGGTATGCGCAGTTCGCAGCAGCTGCTGCTGCTGGTGCCGGCCCTGTTCGGCATCGCTTCCCCCTACCTGCTCGTGACGCCGACGGTAGACAAGAAATTCGATGCCGCCGGGACACTGCTGGACGATGGTTTCCAGGGGAGTATCAATACGTTCGTGCAGGAATTCCTGTGGCTGGCCGAAACGGTACACCCCGAACCGGTTACCTCATACAATTAATGACCAGGAAAGTGGCGGAGTTGTAACTTCGCCACTTTCCTTTTATAGAATCATGAGCGATGAGATAAAACACGAGTGCGGACTGGCCTTCATCCGCCTGCGTAAGCCATTCTCTTACTACCTGCAGCGATATGGCACGGTCATGTATGGCCTGAACAAGCTGTACCTCCTCATGGAAAAGCAGCATAACCGTGGCCAGGACGGCGCGGGCATGGCTGCGGTGAAATTAAATGTAGAACCCGGTTATCCCTTCCTGTACCGCACCCGCAGTAACGCCCCCCAGCCGATTGCCGACATTTTTTTCAAGATCAGCCAGGAAGTGAGGGAGATAGAAAAATACCAGCCCGATATCAAACAGCATCCCGGCCTGATGAAGGGCCATCTTCCATTCCTGGGAGAACTGCTGATGGGGCATTTGCGATACGGCACCCAGGGAAGAAACGATATTCAATTCTGCCATCCGTTCATTAAAAGGGATACGCAACCGGGCCGCAACCTTGCACTGGCAGGTAATTTCAACCTCGTGAATACCGATGAGCTTTACCGGTTCCTTGGCGCTACGCCGGGCGAATTTGAAAAGCAGAGCGATCTCGCCGCCATGTTGTCTGTGATACATCATTTTTTGGTGGAGCAGGACTCTCTCCAACCCAATGCGGCCGATATTTCGCAGGTGCTGAAAAAGGCGGCACCACTGTTCGACGGTGGATTTACCGTTGGCGGGCTGACCGGTAACGGCTACAGTTTCGTGATGCGCGATGCGCATGGCATTCGTCCGGCTTATTATTTTGTGAACGATGAATTTATCGTAGCCGCCAGCGAACGCGCAGCGATACGCACCACATTCAATGTGGGCGAAAATGAAGTGCTGGAACTTATGCCGGGCCAGGCACTGATCATCGACGACAGCGGAGCCTATCACCTCGACCAGGTGCTGGAGCCAAAGGAAAGAAGGGCCTGCTCCTTCGAGCGGATCTATTTCTCCCGCGGCAGTGACGAGAAAATATACCGCGAGCGCATAGCACTGGGATATCACCTGAGCGAACGGGTGCTCGAATACATCGACAACAACCTGAAAAGCACGATCTTTTCCTATATACCCAATACTGCGGAAGTGGCTTTTTACGGTCTTGTCAAGGGCATGGAAGCCTACCTGAACCGCATAAAGGTGCAGCGCATACTCAGTTGGGGCAAGGACGTTACCGAAGAGAAGCTCGAGGAGATGATCACCCGGAAAATAAGACAGGAAAAGATCGCGATCAAGGATGTGAAACTCCGCACCTTCATCACCGAAGATTCTAACCGCAATGAAATGGTGCAGCACGTGTACGACATCACTTACGGCACCGTAAGAAAGGGCGAAGACACGCTGGTGGTAATAGACGACAGTATTGTGCGCGGAACCACCCTGCGTGAAAGCATCGTACGCATGCTGGCACGCCTTTATCCAAAGCAGATCATCGTGGTGTCTTCCGCCCCGCAGATCCGGTATCCCGACTGTTACGGGATCGACATGAGCAAGCTGGGCGATTTTATTGCGTTCCGCGCGGCGATGGAGCTGCTGCGCGAAAGAAAAATGGAACACGTGATCAGCGAAGCCCATGAGGCCATTAAACAGCTGGAGCAGAACAACGCGCTGCATACCGAGAACGTGGTGCGGCAGATATATAAACCGTTTACGCCAGAGGAGATATCCGCGAAGATCGCGCAGCTGATCACGCCTTCCGAGGTGAACATCCCGGTATACGTGATCTACCAGACCATCGAGGACCTCCATGAATCCTGCCCTACCAATACAGGTGACTGGTACTTTACGGGGAATTATCCCACACCGGGAGGCAATCGCGTGGTGAACAAGGCTTTCCTGAATTTTATGGAGGGAAAGAACGTGAGGGGGTACTGAGATCCGGCTTATCATTCCATCAGCATATGGTCCGACAGCTTCTTGTTATCCGTCATGCGAAAAGCAGCTGGGATACTTCCACGCTGACTGATTTTGACCGGCCCCTGAACCAGCGTGGCCACCACGATGCGCCGGAAATGGCCGCACGGCTGCTGGCAAAAAAGATCCCTATCGACTTAATCATCTCTAGTCCGGCCAACCGGGCGCTCACCACCGCATCGTATTTTGCCAGGGCATATCATCTCACCGGAAAAAATTTTATACAGGCCCCCGAGCTGTACGGCGCGGACCCGTCTGTTTTCTACGAAGTGATACGAAGCAGGGGCAATGGATTTCCTACCATAGCCGTGTTTTCACACAATCCCGGGATCACTCATTTTGTAAATGAGATTTCTCCTGCGCCCATAGCGAATATGCCTACCTGCGGCATATTAGGGATCCGCACAAATTGCGACTGGAAAGATTTTTCCACTGAAGGAAACAGTTTCTGGTTCTTCGACCATCCTAAACTGGCGTAATGCACTGACCACTCCCTGTGGCGGCTCAGTTTGCGCCACCTAGTGTATTTAGTTCTTCGGCCAATTGTTCTGCATGAAACAGAGGAAGCGCTTCCTGGTGATAGTTAAATGCCTCAGCGGCCGAGAGGGCTGCAGCCAACTGAAAATCATCCTGGTTTATACAATAGCATAATTGGGTTTCCGAAAGATGGCGCGCCAGGTATTCCTGTTCTGTTTGCCCGGGCGTGGGCACCAGTATGCTTTTTTTCCGCATCGCGAGGATCTCCATAATCGTGGTATAACCGCTTCGCGCGATGATGTACCTGCTTTGGAGCAATGCATGGCGCAGTGCTTTGCCGGGCAGGTGCTGTACGATTTGTACATGGGGTGGCACTTCGGGAAGATGGGTGGCAAGGGGTAATCCGCGCACGATCAATATGCGATGCGTTGTATCGTGCAACCCGCGGATTATTTTTTCTTCCAATACAGTTCTTTGTGGTTCGGGCCCCGACAGCAGTACGCAGCAGTCGAATGCAACGGGCGCTTCGCCGGGCAGGAACCTTGCCGGCAGGTTCAGGTAATGCACCGGTATCTCCGGCAATACGGCCGGGTGTGAAAGTTCGCCCCCCAGATTTTTTTCGCCGGGTGCATCGGGCACCCAGCAACGGGTAAACCGGTTGATATAGCTGTAATTTATTTTTTGAATGAGCCGCTCCAGCCAGGGCCAGGGAGCTTTGATAAGCAGCTGGTGGGTCATAAAAATGCAGGGCAGGCTTTTCGTCCACAGTCCAAACCGGTTGTCGCTGATCACCAGTGAAACTCCTTCGCGACCGATGGTTTCTTCGAGCCAGCGGTGTTCCCGACGGATAGCGGCAAATATTTTGATCGACTGAAACAGCAGTGCCGGCGCGAGCCAGCTTTTTTTACGGGCGTAGCGGATATGGTAGCCTTCGAGGTGGAGAAAGTGAAGGTGGGGAAATTCCTGCCGCAGAAGGGCTTCCGGTGCCCCATCGCAGGCAATGATCACCCGGGCACCCAGCTCCTGCAGCGCCCTGATCAGCACAATGCACCGGGTGGCGTGCCCCAGGCCCCAGTCGAGCGGCGCTACCAGTACTACGGGGAAGTTAAATTTAGGTGGCAAAGTCTTTGCAGAGGATGATTCCAGGTGAAAAATACTAATTTAGAAGACGAAACCGGAGAATAGTTTGCTGTTGCGTTGACAGGTGAATGGCCGGGATCATAAAATCCGGTAAATGACAGCTTTTGGAAAATTAATAACGGTACTTCTTCTGATCTGCATAGGCGCAAGCTCCTGCGGTGTTTTTTCCAGGTCCACGTATAAGAAACATTGTATGTGCCCGGAGCGAAAGGCTGTGGGCTGATAAACCGATCGTATGCGAACAGGCGACAGGGATCTGATGGTACTTAACATGCGCGACTCCGACCCGCAGGGCCAGGAGCGTGAAGTGTTGTGGCTGCATGAACTCCTGCACCATACGGAACAACTCCACTATTTCACCAGGGCCACGGAGATATTCGATCTGAACCGCTACCGCGTTATCCGTAAGGAACACCTGGTAGAAAGGGTGCTGCGCGAACGCGAAGTGAGGCCATTTATCTTTATCGGTAATAAGAATTAGCCGAGACGGCTGAGCGCCGATTCCAGTTTTCCCAGCATTTCACCGATCTCTTCTTTCAGGCAGGTACCCACGCTCAGGCGGTACCAGGGGCTTTTGCTGCCTCCCCCAAAGGCGCTGAAAGGAACTACCGCGAGCTTTGCCTCGCCGAGTATGTAGGAAGTAACGTCGGCCTGGGTAGACAATACCCCGGTGCCTGTTTTCTTTCCCACGAGATCAAACCGGACGGTCAGGTAGATCGCGGCTTCGGGCGCCACGGCATCCACCGGGTATCCTTTTTCCTTCAGCGCGATCAGGCCATTGTAAATGCGCTGCAGACGTTCATGCAGCTCCTGTTTGAAATGTGCGAGATAGGTATTGATGGCATCGGTCTGAGGCAGGTAACTGGCAACAGCCCGTTGCTCCGCCATTGGCGCCCAGGCACCCACATGACTCAAAAGGGATTTCATTTTTGCGATGACCTCAGCGGGACCGAGTGCCCAGCCGACGCGCACGCCGGTTGCAGCAAAGGATTTGGAGATGCCATCGATAAAGACGGTATAGGCTTTCATGTCTGGCCGGACAGATATGGGATTGTGGTGGTGTGTGCCATCATAAGTAAGTGTCCAGTACATCTGGTCGTACATGAGGTACAGCTTTTTGCGACCTGCCGGCCTGTTCTTGTTTTCGGCAAGGATCATGTCGCAGATCTCTGCCAGGGCGGGTTCTGATAAGGTGGTGCCGGTGGGGTTCTGGGGGGTGCAGAGGCAGATGAGGGTGGCATCCTTGATGTGCGGCAGGATGTCTGCAGCGGTGGGCATGAAATTATTCTCCCGGGTGCACTCGATCGCACAGTGCTGGCCATCCGTGAGGTGAACATAGTGATTGTTGTTCCAGCTGGGTACGGGATAAATCACTTTATCGCCTTTGTCAACGATCGTCTTGAAAAAAGTATAGATGAGCGGGCGTCCGCCGGAAGCGATCAGTATTTCATTGGCGCCATAGGTGAGTCCTTCCCGCTGCGCGATAAAAGCCGAAACGGCAGACCTGAGTTCCTGGATGCCATCGGCGGGCGGATAGCTGGTTTGACGCTGCCGGTAGGCCTCAACGATCGCCTCTTCCAGTTCGCGGGGTATCGGGAACACGGCTGGGTCGAAATCCCCGATGGTATAATTGTATATCTTCTCACCATTGCGGATGCGCTCGCTGATGGCATTGCCCAGTTTCACGATTTCGCTTCCGCTAAGGGTTTCGGCAAGATGGCTCAGGGATGAATGGCTCATAATATCGGGATTGGCGCAAAAGTAGGAACTGGAAACTTATACCGGGAATAACAGTTTTTAAATGGCGGTTATTTTCCCTCCCCGTAATTCTTTGCAGCTTCTTGCGCCTTTTCAAAATCAAGGACGACCCCGTTGATGCAGTACCGGAGACCGGTCGGCGGCGGGCCATCGTTGAAAACATGCCCCAGGTGCGATTTGCAGCGCCCGCACTCTACTTCGGTCCGTTTCATTCCATGGGCGTTATCGGGCGTGTAGATCACCGAGGTTTTGGAGACGGGCTGGTAAAAGCTCGGCCAGCCGCAGCCGCTCTCGAACTTGGTATCACTCAGGAACAGGGCATTCCCGCAGACCGCGCAGTAATAGGTACCGATCTCTTTTGAGTGCTCGAAGGAACTGCTCCATGGACGTTCCGTGCCCTTTTCCCGGGCGATATGATATACCTGCGGATCCAGCCTTTCCTTCCATTCTTCATTGGTCAGTGTCACTTTCTCATCGGAATTGCGGGAGTAGATCTCGTTTTTCTTATCACTCATATGAATGTTTTTTGTTTCGGGTGCCTTTATCCAGGTCTGCTTCCCTGTTCTCCCCCCTCTTCTTTTACTTCTTCTTCCTTCCCTCCGGCCCTTTGGTTCCCATCTCAAAACCATGCCATATATTTGTTACGAGACAACAGCAGCAACCGAGATGTTTAATATTATCCTGTTTGGCCCTCCGGGCAGTGGCAAAGGTACGCAAAGCGAAAGGCTGGTGGCAAAGTACAGCCTCAGGCACCTGAGCACCGGCGACCTGCTCCGCAGCGAGATTGCGGCGCAAACGGCACTCGGTCTTGAAGCGAAGAAGCTGATGGACAAGGGCATACTGGTGCCGGATGAGGTAGTGGTGGGAATGATCAGTTCCTGCATCGACCAGAACCCGCATGTAAAGGGATTCTTATTCGATGGTTTTCCGCGCACGGTAGCGCAGAGCGAGGCACTGGATGCATTACTGGCGGGGAAAGGCTCTTCGGTTTCGCTGGTACTTTTCCTGGAAGTAGGTGAGCAGGAATTGATCAAGCGCCTGCTCCACCGCGGGCTCACGAGCGGCCGGCCAGACGATACCAATGAGACAGTGATCCGGGAGCGGATCGTGGAATATCAAAGGAAGACGACTGTGGTGGCGGAACACTATGAAAAAGTGGGCAAGGTGGTGCGGATAGAAGGAGAAGGCACGGTAGACCAGATTTTCAATAAATTGTCAGGCGTGATCGACAAGGTCAGCGCCTGAAGTCTTCAATCAAAACCAACCTGCGGTCCCGTCAGTCACTGACGGGATTTTTTATTTCTTCCTTATCTTCATTAACCATCATGGAAACAAATCAACGCCATTATTTAGAACAGGAATGCATGCCATTGATTTCGGACCTTCCTGCCGATACCATCCCCCGCTGGGGAAAGATGAACGCGCAGCAGATGGTGGAACACGTGGCCGCTTTTTTCCGGATATCCTCGGGTGCGCTCGTTTTACCACTGCTCACTCCCGAAGAACATCTCCCCAAATACAAGGAATTCATTTTTTCAGATAAGCAGTTTCGCGAGAATACAAAAGCACCGGCGGCCATCGTTCCCGATGAACCGTTACCAGCCTCATTTGCCACCATGCAGGAGTCGCTGGATGATCTGCAGGAACAGATTGATGCGTTTTTCAGGCATTTCAGCAATGATAACACCATCACTACTGTACATCCCGTTTTCGGTCCGCTCAACCTGGATGAATGGATACGCCTGCACTACAAGCATGTGACCCATCACTGGCGGCAGTTCGGCCGGTAAGGACGCTTACGGCGTGATTCCGTGTTGCATTCAACCTGCCAATCGTTAGTTTTGTACCATGCCAACACTCGAAAACTATATACAGGGAAAATGGGTCCGTGGCGAAGGCGAGGGCCAGGCCCTGTACCATGCCGTGACGGGAGAAACGCTCGGTCATGCCTCCACCCGGGGTATCGATTTTGAAGGGATACTGGACTATGGACGCCGAAAAGGTGGTCCCGCCCTCCGGAAAATGACCTTCCAGCAGAGAGGGCTGATGCTGCGAGCACTGGCCCTGCACCTGCGCGAACACCTGGACGAATTCTATAGGGTCAGCTACCAGACCGGCGCTACCAAAGCGGATAGCTGGGTGGATATTGAAGGAGGGATCGGTAACCTGTTCTCGAATGCATCCCTGCGGCGCAAGTTTCCCGATGAACCATACTGCCTGGATGGCGAAGCCGCGGTACTGGGCAAGAACGGGACTTTTATGGGGCATCACCTGTTACTGCCCAGGGAAGGCGTGGCCATTCATATCAATGCATTCAATTTCCCGGTCTGGGGCATGCTCGAAAAAATAGCGGTTAACCTGATGGCAGGTGTTCCTGCCGTGGTAAAGCCGGCAACACTTACTTCTTTTCTAACGGCAGCGGTGGTGAAAGAGATAGCCGTTTCCGGTATCCTGCCGGACGGTGCACTGCAACTGGTATACGGCAGCGCAGGCACCCTGCTCGATCACGTTATGTCGCAGGATACGGTAACATTTACGGGATCAGCCTCTACCGGTCTGAAATTAAAAAGCAGTCAGCGCATCCTCTCCGAAAATGTGCCTTTCAATCTCGAAGCCGATTCACTGAACTGTATCGTGCTGGGTGAAGACGTTACACCTGACAGCCCCGAGTGGGACCTGTTCGTGAAAGAAGTGCGCCGCGAAATGACCACCAAGGCGGGCCAGAAATGCACAGCGGTGCGAAGGATATTCGTTCCGGAGAACAGGCTGCAGGAAATGAATAAGGCACTGGGCAAAGCGCTCGCACAGACAACGATCGGCAACCCACTGAACGAAAAAGTGAGAATGGGCTCGCTGGCAGGTCTTACACAGCGCGAAGAAGTGCTGGGTCAGGTGCAGAAATTGCTGGCCTCATCTCAATTGATATACGGTTCTCTCGACAGCCTGGAGCTGATCGATGCGGATGCCAAAAAAGGCGCGTTCATGAGTCCCCTGCTGTTGCTCAACGAAAAGCCGTTTGAATCTGCAGCCGTGCATGAGGTGGAAGCCTTCGGCCCCGTTGCAACATTGATGCCTTATCGTTCTGCCGAAGAAGCCATCGAGCTGTCGAAACTGGGCAAGGGCTCTCTTGTGAGCACGGTGGTTACGGCCAGCCGCGACGTTGCCCGGCAATATGTACTGGGCGCGGGCACCTATCATGGCAGGATACTGGTACTGAACAATGAATGCGCCAAAGAAAGCACCGGGCACGGTTCGCCGCTTCCCCTACTGGTGCACGGCGGACCCGGGCGCGCCGGCGGGGGTGAAGAAATGGGGGGTGTACGCGGCATAAAACATTATATGCAGCGCGTGGCGATCCAGGGCTCCCCCAATATGATCACAGCGATCAGCCACCAATACCAGCCCGGTAGTACCGGCCAGCAGGACGTGATACATCCTTTCCGTAAATATTTTGAAGAGATACAGGTGGGCGATACGCTGCTGACGGGAAAGAGGACGATCACCGAGAGTGATATCACCAATTTTGCCAACCTGAGCTGGGACCACTTTTATGCCCATACAGATCATACGGCGCTGGAGGGAACGCTCTTTGAAAAGCCCGTGGCGCATGGATATTTTATACTGAGCGCTGCTGCCGGCCTGTTCGTTGACGGAAGCAAAAAAGGTCCGGTATTGCTGAATTACGGGATCGATGAACTCCGGTTCACCAAGCCCGTTTATGCCGGCGCCACCATACAGGTGAAATTTGTATGCCGCGAAAAGATCAGCCAGGAAAAAAAATTACCGGAAGATGTGGGCAGGGGCATTGTGAAATGGTATGTGGAGATTTCCGATGAAACCGGCGAGGCAGTTGGTGTGGCAACTATCCTTACGATGGTGCGCAAAAAAGACCAGGCTTAATTCAGCAAATGATGAAAGTGAACAGAAAGGTATTTGCAGCGAGGTGCGCGCTCATCACGGTCTTTCTTTTTTTTGCATTCGCTGCATTCTCCCAGCCCGTGGACAGTTTAACTTACAAGATCGGGCAAATGCTGATGATCGGGCTGCCGGGAAATAAAGCGGATACCAGCAGCGATTTTTTTAAGGAGGTAAAGAACGGAAATGTAGGTGGTCTGACGATTTATGAACGGCACCTGACCAGCGAAAATGCCGCTGACAATTTGCGCACGCTGATCACGGCCTACCAGGCCGCGTCGCCGATACCGCTGTTTATTTCCATTACACAGGAAGGCGGCCTGGTAAACCGGCTAAAGACAAAATATGGATTCCCGCCAATGCCCTCCGCGGAATACCTCGGACGGATGAATAATCCAGACAGCACAAAATATTACGCGGATAATATCGCATACACGCTTTCGCGCCTTGGTATCAACCTCAACTTTGCACCGGTGCTTGATATCTATACGGCCGGCAACCCGGTGTTGGGAGACCGCCAGCGTACATTCTCCGCAGACCCTGCCCTTATAGAAAAGATGGCTGAGCAGATGATCCGCTCGCACGACTATTTTCACGTGAATACAGTGGTGAAACACTTTCCCGGACACGGCAGTTCAACAAAAGATTCTCACCTCGGCCTCGTAGATGTGAGCAATACCTGGAAGGCCACTGAACTGGAACCCTATCGGGAACTGATGCGGAAAGGCCTGGTGAAAGCGGTAATGACCGCACATATCGTTAACCGTTACCTCGATTCCTCGCAACTGCCGGCCACACTGTCAAGACAAATGATCGGAAAAATACTTCGCGGGCAGCTCGGTTTCAATGGCGTAATCTTTTCTGACGACATGGACATGAAGGCCATTAGCGGACAATACGGCCTGAAGGAATCGATAGAGAAAGCATTGACTGCGGGGGTGGATGTTTTGCTGTTCTCGGGGAACATACCCGGCCAGCCGCAGATTACGCCGTCGGGGCTGGTGGCCCTTGTAAAGGAGCTTGTAACGGAAAAAAAGATTTCAAAATCCAGGATCGATGAATCCTACCGCCGCATCATTGCGCTGAAAACGAGATGGAAATAAGAATTAATTTCGCATGACTATGACCGACGCTTATGTTCATTATTCAGTGAGTGACCAGGTGGCCACGATTGAATTTTATACGCCACAGCACAATTCTCTTCCCGCGGCAGTTCTTTCGCAACTGGCGGATACTATCCGGCGTGCAGGGCAGGACGAGAGCGCCCGCGTGATCGTTCTGCGCAGCGCGGGTAATAAAACTTTCTGCGCCGGAGCTTCCTTTGATGAATTGATGGCCATCGAAAGCGAGGAGAAAGGCCTCACGTTTTTCAGCGGCTTCGCGCGGGTGATCAATGCCATGCGCACCTGCCCTAAGTTCATTGTCGGACGGGTACAGGGAAAGGCTATTGGAGGCGGTGTGGGTTTGGCCTGCAGCTGCGACTATGTATTTGCAACGGAACAGGCGGAAATAAAACTGTCGGAACTGGCGGTCGGGATCGGCCCGTTTGTAGTAGGTCCGGCAGTGGAGCGAAAGATCGGGACAACAGCGGCGTATGAACTGGCTATTGATGCGGGAAGTTTCCGTTCAGCGCGATGGGCCCAGTCAAGGGGAATGTATGCATCGGTTGCTGCCACGGAAGAGGAAATGGACAAATCAATGGACCAGCTGGTCGCTGTACTCGCAAAATCCAGCGCAGAAGCTATGCGCGAGATCAAGACGATATTCTGGAAGGGGACGGAAAACTGGGACCAGTTGCTGAGTGAACGTGCCGCCATCAGTGGCAGATTGATATTAAGCGACTACAGCAAGACTTTTCTTCAACAGTTCAAGGGAAAGAATAAATAGGGAACCGTTCCCGTGTCGCCATGCGATCATGATATCCTCCTTCAGTAAAAAAAATTTCCATTCGCTCTGCGACCAGCTCGCGGCAAGGGATGCGGACCTCCGGCAGGTGCTTAGCGAGTATGGCTATCCTGCATTCTGGCACCGGAAACCCGATTTCAGGACACTGGTACACATCATACTCGAACAGCAGGTGTCGCTTGCCTCTGCGAAGGCTGCATTGGATCAGCTGGAACGCAGGGTGGGAAATATCACGCACAGCAGCCTGTTGTCGTTAAGCGACGAGGAAATGCGGGCCTGCTATTTCAGCCGGCAAAAAATGGGGTATGCCCGTCATCTCGCCGAATCGATCCAGACAAAACATATCAGCCTGCCATCCCTCCAAAAACTTGATGATGACGCGGTACGGACGGAGTTAAAAAAGATCAGGGGAATCGGGGACTGGTCCGCCGATGTTTTTTTGATGATGGCGCTGCACCGCTGCGATTGTTTTCCGCTGGGTGATGTGGCGCTGATCACCAGTATGAAGGAAGTAAAGCGGCTGCCCGCGGATACTCCGAAGGAAAACATTGGAACGATGTCGTTGGGATGGCATCCCTACCGGACCATAGCAGCCTATATGTTGTGGTGGGCCTACCTGCGAAGGCGGAACCGGGCCTGATCAGATATTCAGCCCGCCACAAACGCTGATCACCTGCCCGGTGATATAACTGCCCATGTCGCTTGCAAGGAACAAGGCTGCATTGGCGATCTCTTCTCCTTTTCCGAAACGGCCCAACGGTATTTTTTTGAGGAATTCTTCTGAAGCGGCACCTTCTTTCAGGTAGTGGGTCATATCCGTTTCTACGAAGCCTGGGGCGATCGCATTGCAGCGGATATTCCTGCTTCCGAGTTCGTGCGCGATGGATTTGGTAAACCCGATGATCCCGGCCTTGCTCGCAGCATAGCTGCTCTGGCCCGCATTGCCGCGAATGCCCACGATCGAGCTCATATTGATGATGCTTCCCGACTTGGCCTTCATCATCGGGCGGATGACCTGCTTGGTCATGTTGAAAACGCTTTTCAGGTTGATGTCCATTACATCATCCCATTGTTCTTCGGTCATACGAAGCAACAGGTTATCCTTTGAAATACCTGCGTTGTTGATACAGGCATCAATGGCGCCAAACTCTTTGATTACTTCAGCCACAAATGATTCGCACTGTGCATAGTCACCCGCATTGCTCTGCCAGGCCTTAGCTTTAACGCCGAGGTCGCGCAGTTTTGATTCGAGTGCGCCGGCGCGCTCCGCACTGCTGTTGCTGACATAGGAAAAGGCCACATTAGCGCCATTCTCGGCGAGTTTGATGGCGATGGCCTCACCGATTCCCCTGGCGGCACCCGTTACGATCGCGGTTTTACCTTCAAGTAATTTCATAGTGGTTCTTTAGAATGCAAATGTAAGCTATTCGATTTTTCGGGAGGGTAGCCTGTTAAATGAACCAGAGTACGCACACCAGCACAATGATTTTATAGAGACCAACAGCGATCCATGAATACAGGAGTATAAAAAGCAGGGTTTTGAAAATGGTCCAGCCCCATTTTTCCCCGTAAAACCGCCGGAAAGCGATCAGGCCAAATACCAGGAAAGCGGCAAGGTCAGTGAGCCCGATTAAGAATTCGCTGGCCAGGAAATCATTTTTAAAAAGCAATAAGGAGATACCATTCATTATTTTATCCAGTAACGGCACCAGGAGATACGCGAAAACCACCATAAAGGTGTTGAACTCCGTAGCCATAATGAAATGATCGAAAAAGGCCTTTTTTCTTCTGAAGAATAACCCGGCCAGGATGAAAGCGGTAAATGGCAATAAGGTGAGCAGGAGCAGTTTGGAAAAATGGGGGGATTCGCTATCATAGCGTGCGGCCAGTTGCTGAAGGTCCAGGTGTGCGTGCACCATCTTTGCCCTGATAAGCGGTCGGCCATACCAGGCATAATCATAATCCCGGGAGACATATGTTCTGAGCCGCATGTTCAGCCCATTGAAAAAAGGGAAAAGAAGATAAAGAACTACGCAAAGCAGGAAAAGCGAAACCGGCCTGAAATATTTTTTCCTGATCCCGTTACAATAATGGAGTGAATATAATCCCGGGCGGCTGAAAATGGTCTTGATGGTTTTGAAAAAGGCGTTGTCGAAATGCGTGATAAAATGAAAGGCCTCTTCAAGGATATGGGTTATTTTTTTATCCTCCGGATGAAAAGCCTTCTCCCCGCATACATTGCAGAAATTACCGGAAAAAATATTTCCGCAACTCAGGCAGGTGTGGTTGGTCTTCTGTATCATCATATCGGTAGAGAAACTGGTCTATTCCTTTGGCGGACGATGTTTACGGACCCATCTTTTTGAGAGGAGGGCACAAAGCACCACGGTCCAGGAGACAATGGCAAATGCCGTTTCATTTCCCCGAAAAATAATGAGTACCACGCTAAGGCCAATCATAAAAAAGGAAACGATGGCCAGGAATACGCCGCTCTGAAAAAGAATGAATTTCTTTTCCGCCTCATTGCCGGGGGCATAGAGTCCATGCTTTGAACGAAGTATATAGTACGTCAGCATGTATTGCGACAACGATACCATGAACACATTAAACACATACGGCAAAATAGGATACATGAATTTGGGGCGGATATGCGTAAAGCCGGTAATGGTGAAAGGAAATGTAACAACAAAAAACAGGAAGAAAAGATTGCGTATGATGACGCCGCTATTATAATTTTTCAGGTGGCGGCAGAGACGGAGGTGCCTGGCCCAGCTGAGGCCGATAAATACAAAGCTGATCGCGAACGATACGAACTGCACGGCAAGAGGTTTCATTTCGCTGAGCCACCAGGCAGGCGATATGGGAATGCCTTTTGGTATTTCCGGGAAACGAAGGTCAATGACGAGGAGCGTGATGGCGATCGCGAAGACCGCATCGCTGAACAGGATCAGTCTTTCCAGTTCAAACTCTTTGTGGATACTGTTATTTGGTTCGCTCATAGAAGGCTGTTGGTAAGCGCACGCAGCTCGTCTGCATACCGGCGGTCATTGCTCAGGCGGGGTACCTTGTGCTGGCCGCCCAGTTTCCCCTTGCTGCGCAGCCATTCTGTAAAAATGCCTTTTTTCATGACAGTGATCAGCGGCATGCGCAGTGCAATGTCTTTATACCGCTTGGCCTCGTAGTCACTGTTGATGCTTTTTAGTGCACAATCGAGTTCGTAGGCAAACTGCTGAAGGTTATCGGGTTCTTTTTCGAACTCTATCAGCCACTCATGCGCGCCGTTGCCATCATCTGAAAAATATATGGGTGCGGCGCTGTAATCGTGTACGACCACGTTTGTTTTTTCTGCGGCCAGCGCAATGGCCCTGTCTGCATTGTCCACCATGAGCTCCTCTCCGAAGGCGTTGATATAATGTTTGATTCGCCCGGTCACCTTGATCCTGAAAGGGAAGAGCGAAGTGAACTGGATGGTATCGCCCACGAGATATCGCCACAGGCCGCCATTGGTGGAAATGATCAGTGCATAATTTTTTCCTGTTTCCACTTCCTTCAGCCCGATAGTTTGGGGGTCGGGCTTGCCGTATTCTGCCGGGTCCATGAACTCGTAGAAAATGCCATGGTCGAGGAACAGGAGCATGCCTTCATCGCCCGGCTGGTCCTGTGCGGCGAAGAAGCCTTCGCTGGCATTGTACATTTCGAGGTAGTGAACGGGGCCGTTGCCGATTAATTTTTTGAATTGTTCGCGGTATGGTATGAAGGAAACGCCTCCATGGATACAGAGTTCCAGGTTGGGCCAGACTTCGCGCAGCGTTTCCCTGCCGGTGATCTCGAGGATACGGCGGATGAGAACGAGCGTCCACGTAGGTACGCCTGAGATGGAGGTTACATTTTCCTGGATGGTGCTTTGTGCGAGCCGTTCGATCTTGCCCTCCCACTCATCCATCAGCGCAACGGAGAGTTCAGGTGTGCGGAGCCAGTTGGCCCAGATGGGGGTATTCTGCAGCAGCACGGCGCTCAGGTCGCCGTAGTGCGTTTCGTCATTGATGGTGCTGATCTGGTGGCTTCCCCCGATCACCAGTCCCTTGCCGGTGAGCAAATCGCTGTCCGGGTTGAAATTATAGTAGAGCGTGAGCACATCCTTCGCGGCCTGGTAGTGGCAGTTTTCAAGGCTTTCCTTCGTGATGGGAATGAACTTGCTTTTGTCGCTGGTGGTGCCGCTGCTTTTTGCAAACCAGTTCACCGGCGTATTCCAGAGAAGGTGCTGCTCGCCGTTCATGAGACGGAGGATATAAGGCTTCAGGTCATCGTATTCGTGAATGGGAACCGCTTTTTTGAAGTCGCGCACCGAAAACAGGCGTGACATTCCGTATTTGCGGCCGATCTCCGTATACTGACCGTGCGTGATCAGGTCCTGCATCACCTCGCGCTGCACACCCACCGGATCATACATCCAGTAACCGATGCGCCAGTGACGCAACCGGGCCAGGCGGGATATGGCGGGGCTCAATAGTTTCATGCTTCAATGAAAATAGGAAATGAGGGGTAAGTTAAGAAGGATTGAGCAAACTTCTTTTTTGGGTTTGCAGCGGGTAGCGGGATGGGTCCGACATCAGTGCCAACCCGTATAAAAAGAGGGAACTTATTCTACTACCTGTTTCTTGCTGTACTCATCAATATAAATGCTCATCGGCTCGGGCATTACATCGCGGTAGAGGCCCATCTTAAAATAGAACCGGCTTTGCGCAGCATAACCCCTTTTTTCGGAGTACCCGGTAATTCCGCGGTAGTTGACGACCTGCTTTTCACCCATCCAGCCTTCGATTTTCCCATTGTCTCCGCGTGAGAACCGGATCCTGAATTTGAAATCCAGCCATTTGCCCCTCAGCTCGCCGTTGGTTTGAAACAATGTATCCTGGCCCGAATCGGTTTGCAGGGTGATCCGCAATTTTCCGGATTCATATCTCAGGGCCATCACCGGGCTGTCGTCTGAGCAGGCAGCGCCTTCCGGGCAGAACTGTTTCCATTGTGCAATGACCAGCCTGGTAGGAACAATAACAAAATCTTCAGGCAGGTACATGCTGAAGGCATACTCATACAGCAGCCCTTCTTTTGAAACCAGTTCTGTTGCTTCCCTTAGTTCATCACGTTCAGAGTCGTGGTTGGTGCCAAGTCCTTTTTCAAATACATCACCTGCTTTCAAAGAGATCCTGACAGCACCATGCCCCTTGCGGGTAATGGCGGATTGTATTTCAACGGTGCCGGGTGCAAACCTGTCTGAGGCCCATAATTTGCCCAGTTTCGGCGCTTCAAAATCGTCGTACACGCTCACCTGGCAACAGCTGCTTTGGTAAACAAAGGATGACAGCAATAAAAGCGGGAGGTGTATTTTGAAAAGGATATTCATTCAAAACGGTTCGGGTGTTGTCCGGAGCGGTCATGCTTTCTTTTCGGTCATGCCCATGTCTATGATCCAGTCTTTCCGTTTCAATTCAAAGTTGGTGCCCAGGTACAGGCGGCGGACCTTTTCATCCTCAGCGAGTTCTTCGGCGGTGCCGTGCTTGAAAATACTTCCTTCGATCAGGAGATAGGCCCGGTCGCAGATAGACAGGGTTTCGTTTACGTTATGGTCGGTGATGAGGATGCCGATATTCTTGTATTTGAGGCGTGCCACAACGCTTTGTATATCTTCTACTGCGATCGGGTCAACACCTGCAAATGGTTCATCCAGCAGGATGAATTTCGGATCCACAGCCAGTGCCCTGGCGATTTCCGTTCGCCTTCTTTCTCCGCCACTGAGGCTGTCACCATTGTTTTTCCTGACATGATGGAGATTGAATTCATCGAGCAGGGTCTCCATCTTCATCTCCCTTTCCTTTCGCGTAAGCTTCGTCATTTCCAGTACCGCGAGGAGATTGTCTTCCACGCTGAGCTTGCGAAAGACACTGGCTTCCTGCGGCAGGTAGCCGATGCCCATCTGGGCCCTTTTATACATGGGCAGTTTCGTGATATCCAGGTCATCCAGGAATACCCGCCCCGCATCCGGTTTGATCAGGCCTACCACCATATAAAAGGTGGTGGTCTTGCCGGCGCCGTTAGGGCCCAGCAGGCCCACGATCTCGCCCTGCTGTACTTCCACCGATACCTGTTTTACCACTGCCCGGCCCTTGTAGCTTTTGACGAGTTCTTTTGTATGGATCATTAGATTGGCCATAATACGCCGGAATGAGTATCCCGGCTACAAAGTAACGGCAAACCTCCAAGTTTTGCGCCAATCCCTCATTTTTACCACCTCTATAACGCAGCGGCAGCCCGCCGATGGTGTTTAAAAGCCATGTATATTGCAGCGATTTTTGTATGAAAGTAACCGAACACATTTCCCGGTCAAAGAATACGCTGATCTCCTTCGAGGTATTACCGCCATTGAAAGGCAAAACGATCTCCTCGCTGTACGATCACCTGGATCCCCTGATGGAATTCAAGCCGTCATGGATCAATGTGACCTATCACCGCAGCGAAAGCATGTTCAAACGCAAGCCCGATAACACTTTCGAGAAGATAGACGTCCGTAAAAGGCCTGGCACCGTAGGGATCTGTGCGGCGATCATGAACCATTACCGCGTGGATGCCGTTCCGCATTTTATCTGCGGCGGATTTACCAAACGGGAAACGGAAGATGCATTGATAGACCTCGATTTCCTGGGTATCGACAATGTGCTGGCACTGCGTGGGGATGCTGCAAAAAACGAGGCCGCATTCGAGCCTGAGCCCGATGGCAACCGGTATGGTATCGACCTCCTGAAACAGGTAAATAACATGAACAATGGGGTTTATCTCGATGAGGACATACACAACGGCGGCAAAACAAATTTCTGCATCGGCGTAGCGGGATATCCCGAAAAACATTTCGAAGCGCCCAACCTCGAGATCGACCTGCAGCGCCTCAAAGACAAGGTGGATGCGGGTGCCGAGTACATTATGACCCAGATGTTTTTCGACAATGAGAAGTTCTTTGCTTTTGTTCAGGCGTGCAGGAATATGGGGATCACCATCCCGATCATTCCCGGCCTGAAACCCATTACCTCAAAAAAACAGCTGTCGGTACTGCCCCGCATTTTCCATGTGGATATTCCCACTGATCTCTCGAAAGATGTGATGAGTTGCCAATCAGATGTGGAAGTAGAGGAAGCGGGGACCAGGTGGCTGCTCCAGCAATCGAAAGAATTAAAGGCCGCCGGCGTGCCGGTATTGCATTACTATACACTGGGGAAACCCAAAGTCATACGGAATGTGGTCAAGGAACTCGTATAGCTGACTACCTGACCAATTCTTTCCAGACCGCTTCATTCAATTTTACAGGATACTTTGTGCGGGATGCTTCCAGCCATTTGTCTTCCATCACCTGCTGGTAGTCCGTAATAACGGATCCGCGCGCTTCTTCCAGTGTTTTGGGAACGATGGAAGGGAATACATCCGTAACCATTACAAACACCCACGAGTCGTCTCCACCAGTTTTATCGGGAAGAGAGAAATAACCTTTTTTGATCCCGCTTTCGGGGCGAAGGTGAAACTGCCCGTATTCATAGCGGCTGCTGTCTGCGGCAACCGTACCCTGGTATTCGTTGATGATTGCACGCCAGTGCTCCGGCTGCTGGCGGAGACGCTGTGAAACTTCCTGGGCCAGTTCCCTGGTCCGCGCAGACACGACGATGCCGCTGAAACCCGGTTGCCAGTTGTATTTGCCCCGGTGCTGGCTGAAATAATTTTTGATACCGGCGGTATCATCATTAGAAGGTTGCCAGATATGTTTGTCCATCACAGCGAACAGGAGGTTGGCCTCATTGAATTCTTTTAATTGCGCACGCAGTTCTGCATTCCACTCATCCAGGTGATCGCTGTAATAACGCGTAACCGTTTCCACCGTGAAATCGTGCATCGCCCTTGCATAAGAAGGAAAATTCGCACCCAGGCGCTGTTTGGTGCGGGCCGCCCATTGCAGCCAGTCGACCACGTACACTGTTTTCATCGGGAAACTGAACAGAACGGTTGAATCGATAAATGCCCCCGAGGCAGTTACGCGCCTGAACTTCTGGTCGGTCCATTGATAGAGGCCGTCATCGTCAATCGGTTCTTTTTTAAAACCGGTAATCTTCTCCCACTGGTACACGAGGTTGCTGCGCGCCAGTGACAACCGGTCATCGTTTTCAATCTGCTGCTTGAGGCTGCCGGCAACGGCAG
>Ga0206972_1025_pt1 | contig 43649 bp, 25 predicted proteins | sample Alteio_BWOrgHeat_86_FD_152925 | JGI IMG/M metagenome (GOLD analysis project Ga0206972, IMG submission 152925) | Enriched cells from forest soil in Barre Woods Harvard Forest LTER site, Petersham, Massachusetts, United States -... | ecosystem: Environmental > Terrestrial > Soil > Temperate forest >...
GCGAACCTGCTGCGGCGCGTTTCCGATGCGATCGGCGCTTTTATGAATGATCTCGAATACCTGCAGGTGCCCGATAAGGTGATGGGTATTACATTTTCTGAATTTGGCCGCAGGATCCGATCCAATGCCAGTGGTGGAACTGACCATGGCGCTGCTGCACCCCTGTTCTATTTCGGGCACGCGATAAAGGGAGGCGTCATAGGCAACAATCCCGTCTTGCCGGCTAATGCTACTGTAAATGACAATGTGCCGATGCAAACGGATTTCCGGTCGGTCTATACCTCCATCCTGCAGAACTGGTTTACGCTCCAGCCTGCCGATGTGCAGCAGGTGTTGAACGGGCGGTTCGATACGCTCGCGATGGTATAGTATGTTATTTACCGGGAAGGAATATCCTGTTCCTCTTCCATGAAGCGGATGCCCCGATTTTCAAGCTCGGCCAGTATCGGTTCATATATTGATTCTGCTACGGGTATGTGCAGGCCTTTCTCCACGATTTTTTCTTCCAGTATCAGCCGCGCGGCGATGCCGAGAGGGAGGCCTACCGTTTTTGCCATGGCCGTGTGCAGGCTGTCATAGCCCTCGGCAACCAGGGTGGAGCGGAGACGTTTCCTGTTGTTTCCTATGGAATATTCAAACTCGTGCAGCATCACCACCAGGTCGCGGTCGGATGGCTGCAGGGCCAGCCTGGTTTCGAGCAGGTATTGTAGTACATCCGCCGCACTGCAGATACCCCTGTTGATCGGTTGATCGTCATTCATGCCCAGCCACTCGAACTGCGACTTCAGTATGGGGTCGCTTTCAATCGTCCGTGCGGCATTCCCCGCGCCGGGTGCCCCGAGATGCTGCCTGAAAAATTCGCGGATGCTGAGTCCATCCGTCCGGAACTTTTTCTCTTCATCGGTCAGCTGCAATGCGATCACCATCTCCCAGCCACGACAAAAACCAGGGTAGCGAAGCGTAGTGCGGGTAAAATCGGGGATGTCATGCAGCCCATACAGTGCGATATAATCCAGGGAATCCCGGTTGGCATATGATTCCATTTTGCCTGCACCGGGGACATCGATTTCCCCTGACCGGGAAAATACTTCGGGGTAGGACAGCCTGACGGTCTGATTGTTTTCGCGGTAAACGGCACCTGCCTTGCCTGCCAGCACTACGCTGCGCGGGTTCCAGCTGATCTTGTAATGCCAGGGATTGTTATCGCTGTGGGGAGCCACCAGGCCGCCGCAATGCGAGAGAAAGGAGCGGAGCCGGCCACCGGCGTTCCTGATACGGTCGATGCACTGCATTGCGCTCATATGGTCGATGCCCGGATCCAGCCCTGTTTCGCACAGGAAAAGAATGCCCGCTGATTCCACATCGGCTGCCAGCGCGCGGATCCGCTCATCCACATAGGATGCCGTAAGCAGGTGTTTTTTATATGCCAGGCAGTCGAGGGCCACGAGGTAGTGGAGGGCGGGAGGAAGCATCGAGATCACGAGAGTGGCAGCGCCTATCAGCTCCTTTCTTTTAGAATCATCGAGGATATCGGTCTGCACCGGTTGAACGAGCGGGTGAATGCCCGTTTTGGCAGCGGCCACTACCAGTTGCGAATCGGCCACGGTAACCCGCCACTGCTTTTCCGTGGCCAGTTCTTTCAGGTAGCTAATGAGTACCGTGGCGGATTTCCCCGCCCCAAACAGAACGATGTGCTTCATGCGCAAATATAGTGGACTGCAACGCCAAAAGCGGGCAATATGCAGCCACAAAAAAGGCAGATGCGGAACCAGTATTTAGTGCCTCCGAAAAGCAGGATTCTGACGTGAAAAACGTATCTTCGCCATCCTGAATTCAGGGATCCTTTTTATCGCAAAAAATAGCGTAACAGACCTACATGGAAGAGAACCTCAACCCGGAACAAACCAGCGATAACGACCGTGTCATCCAGGTGAATATTGAAGAGCAGATGAAAACCTCCTACATCGATTATTCGATGTCGGTGATCGTCGGCAGGGCATTGCCCGATGTGCGTGACGGATTCAAGCCCGTACACCGCAGGGTATTGTATGCAATGAATGAATTGGGGAACACCCACAGCAAAGCTTATAAGAAATCCGCCCGTATCGTTGGCGAGGTGATGGGTAAATATCACCCCCATGGCGACAGCGCTATTTATGATACGCTGGTGCGCATGGCGCAGGACTGGACCATGCGTACGAAACTCGTAGACGGCCAGGGTAATTTTGGCAACCAGGATGGAGATCCGCCGGCTGCCATGCGATATACGGAAGTACGCCTGCAGCGATTCGCCGAGGCCATGCTGGAAGACATTGAAAAGGATACGGTCGATTTCCAGTTCAATTTTGATGATTCGCTGAAAGAGCCCACGGTACTTCCATCGAGGATACCGCAGCTGCTGGTGAATGGCTCCTCGGGTATAGCAGTAGGTATGGCCACCAACATGATGCCCCATAACCTGGGAGAGGTGGTCGACGGATGCATTGCCTATATCGACGATAAAGATATCAGCATCGAAGGACTGATGAAACATGTGCCCGCGCCGGACTTTCCAACGGGCGGTATCATTTATGGCATGGAAGGCGTGAAGCAGGCGCTGCTTACCGGCCGCGGAAGGGTCGTGATCCGCGGTAAATGCCATGTAGACACCAAGGCGAGTGGCCGCGAGCAGATCGTGATCACGGAAGTGCCCTACCAGGTGAACCGCGATCTGCTGACCGATCGTATCGGCCAGCTCGTGAACGATAAAACCATCGAAGGCATTGCGCACGTAAACAATGAAAGCAATAACCGCGAAGGCACCCGCATCGTGGTGGACCTGAAAAGGGATGGCGTTTCGCAGGTCATTGTCAACCAGCTATACAAATTCACCGAACTGCAAACCAGTTACGGTATCAATAATGTGGCCCTGAGCCTCGGGCGCCCGAAAATACTGAACCTGAAAGACCTCATCGTTGAGTTCATCGAGTTCAGGATGGAAGTGGTGATCCGCAGGGCAAGGTTCGAACTGAAAAAAGCAGAAGAACGGGCACATATCCTCGAAGGATACCTGAAAGCACTGGATCATCTCGATGAAGTGATCAGGCTCATCCGCGAAAGCGCAACCCCCGATGAAGCCAAGGCCAGCCTGATGAACAGGAGCAGGGATGAGACCTGGTATCTCAACCGGGATATCTTTACAGGACTCACCGATGACCTGTACAAACAGGAGCAGGGATTGTCTGAAGACCAGGCGAAAGCCATACTGGAACTGCGTTTGCAGCGGTTGACCGGGATGGAAAGGGATAAGATCGTGGCCGAGTTCAATGGCCTGCTGCAGGAGATCGGCCATCTGAAAGAATTACTGGGCAGTGAGCCCCTTCGGTATGAACTGATCAAGACCGAACTGCGGGAAGTGAAAGAGAAATTTGGCGACCCCCGAAAAAGCGAGATCCAATATCTCGCCGATGAAATGCGGATGGAAGACCTGATTGAAGATGAGAGCGTGGTGATCACGATCTCACACCTGGGCTATATCAAACGTACCTCGGCAACCGAGTACCGGCAGCAACGCCGCGGTGGCCGTGGCGCCATCGGCAGTAAAACCAGGGAAGAGGATTTTGTGGAGCACTTGTTCGTGGCCTCTACACATGATACCATGCTCTTTTTCACGGAAAAAGGACGCTGCTTCTGGCTGCGCGTTTATGAAATACCCGAAGGAGAAAAGCAGGGTAAGGGACGGGCAATCCAGAACCTGATACAAATCCCGCAGGACGATAAAGTGAGGGCGATCATTGAAGTGAAGAAACTGGACGACAAAGAATTTGTTCAAAATCATTATATCGTCCTCTGCACGAAAAAAGGAATTGTAAAGAAAACATTGCTGGAAGATTTCAGCCGGCCACGTGCCACGGGTGTCAATGCCATCAACATCATGGAAGGCGATGAACTCCTGGAGGCGCGCATGACAGACGGCAATTGCGAAATGATGCTGGCCGTAAAAAGCGGCAGGGCCATCCGTTTCCCTGAAGAGAAGGTGCGGCCAACGGGGCGCGGAACCATCGGCGTGGCAGGCATCGAAGTAGAAAACGACAAAGATGAAGTGATCGGGATGATCTGCATCAATCGCGAAGACCATGCAAAGACGGTGCTTGTTGTCAGCGAAAAAGGTTTCGGGAAACGAACGCCCCTGATCGATGCCACGGGCGAGGATGTGTATCGCGTCACCAACAGGGGGGGGAAGGGAGTGAAAACGATCAACGTAACGGAAAAAACCGGTCAGCTCGTCGGAATATTAGATGTAAGTGCCTCGGATGACCTGATCATTACCTGCCGTTCGGGTATTACCTTGCGGACCTCGGTGAATACCATCAAGGAATCCGGAAGGGCCACACAGGGTGTAACACTGATCAGGCTGGATGAAGGGGACGAGATCGCGGCGATCTCCAAGATCGACGACCAGGGAGAAGAAATAGCAGGGGATACCGTTCCGCCGGGTATTGAAGAAGGCCCGGTAACGGGCGGTGAAACGGGTTCTACCGAAAACCCAGCCCCGGAAGCATAAAAATCCTTTCTTTTATTATTGAAAATCAATCACTAAATACGTTTTATGAAAAAAATGCTGACAATGAGCCTGCTGCTCGGTGCCATCACCGTTTCAAAGGCGCAGGATTTCAAGAAGGTAAGCAACATGGTAACACTCGCCCAGTATGAGAGTGCAAAGCCGGAATTGGAGAAGGTCATGGCCGATCCCAAAGCCCAGGCGAAACCCGATGGCTGGATGTGGAAAGCCAGGATCTATGCAGCCTTCTATAAAAACGATGCGCTGCGCGCCAAGTACCCCGGTTCGGAAACTGTGGCAAATGAGGCTTTCATGAAGTACAGCCAGATGGATCCGACATATGCGGTGATGACGGCCAACAACGCCAAGGACATCCCCTTTGATATTTACACGACCTCGTTCAAGGAAGGGGTGAGGACCTTTAACGCAAAAAAATGGGATTCCGCCGTGTATTACTTCCGGTATGCCATCGACTACAGCGATATCATCTTCAAAAACAAATGGAGCAGCAACCCCAACACCACTTTTGATACCACATCCATCCTGTATGCAGGTTATGCGGCACAGAACCAGAAAAATTATGATGAGGCCAACAGGGAATACAGTCGCCTGGCGGAAGCGAAAATAGGAGGTGACAGCTATGAGGATATTTACAAGTTCCTGCTGGTGACCGCCAGCAATGCGCACAACAAGACCGCCTTCGATAAATTCTACGCCCTGGCGAAGGAAGTATACCCGAAAGAGAACTGGGAAGATTATGAGCTGGACTTCATGAACAAAGCCTATACGCTGCAGCAGAAATCCGATATGTACGACAAGGAAGACGCAGCCGGCACGTTAAGCGAGGCAAAATACCTGCAATATGGGGATGCGTTTGCGAACCCGACGAAAGAAGAAAAAGCCGCGCTGGGCGATACCAAGGCCATGATGTATTCGAAAAAGGCTGCCGAGGCCTTTAAGAAAGCATTCAACAAGAACCCCCAGAACGGCATCGCTGCCTTCAATGCAGGAGTGATCTACTATAACGACTTTAATAATTTCGATGATTCGGCGCGCGCAAACCGCAGAGCACTGCAATCATTGAACCAGGAGAGGCTCGATGAAAAGGACCCCAAGAAAAAGGCCGCACTGGCAACGACACAGAAACCTAAGATCGACGCGCTGAATGCAGCGTATGCTGTGATGGACAAGCCCATGAGCGATGCAATGGACCAGGCCATAGAATGGATCGAGAAAGCCTACAATTCATTAAAAGATAAACAGCCGCGTTCACAGACGGAAAAGAATTGCCTGAACAAGTCCGTGGATTTCCTGGCGAATATCTACGCTTACAAGCGGGATAAAATGAAAGGAAAGGATCCCAAGGCTTATGATGCGCTGGATGCAAAATTCAAGCAGTATGATGCGCTGCACGATACGTTCAAATGATCAATGTTGAAATACAACTTCTAAGGCGCCTGGTAAGGGCGCCTTTTTTTATGCCGGCAGGTGAAAGGCAGGGAGCAACGGGAATGCGGAGGAGTATTATCCGGGAAAGAACATCCCTGGATGAAAGGCAGTTTAATTATACTTACTTAACATAATATTAATTATAATGCAATTATAGCCCTGTAGAGCTATCTACAAGGCTAATCTCACCAGTTCCAGTCATAATACAGTAATTTTAGGCCCTCAACCAGATCCATGCTGCATTTCCTGCTCTTATTGACATCGTTTTCGCCAGCCGGAACTCCTGAAATCCGGAATAACTATGCGGATACCGTAGTTCCTTATGCCGAGGGCATCCACCGCAGTGCACCTGCACCCAAACGCGACTTCAAAACCATTACTCCGCAGAAATATGTTCAGACATTGGCTGAGGGCGACATTACACTCACCAAATATTATCTTAAAAGCGGTGAGAATAGTTACAATATCATCTATAGCATTACACCTCGTGGCGGCCAGGCAGAAACAATCCGTCTAAACAAGCAGTATTTCGACCAGGTATTCCAGCAGCGTTCCCAGGGTATCAGCAGCAAATGGGAACTCGTTTCCCGGCGTCTGACAGACAAAAAAATGGACGTTACCGACGAAAAGACCTGGGTGGAATTGATCCATTACTACAATAACCTGTAAACAGGCCCGTTTCCAGTACCGATATCGCAACAAAAAGCCCCGATAGAAATCGGGGCCGCTTGCATAATGCACATGAGAAAAACTAAAAACTAAAACTCCTATCACCGGGGCGTTCCCGCCGCTGTTTATCCGTTAGCTATTGTTGTCCATTTCCTGAATTCGCCCTTCTCTGCTCATCATCCGTACCACCTCTTTTGCGTTGCTGCTGCTGCAAGGTTTTTCCCAAACGGTACGTGAACGTTACGATAAACCGCCTGTTGTCCCACCGGCTCTGGGTATTGCTCGTAAATTGCGCCAGTTCCGTTGTTCCATTGAACTTCATCAGGTAGAACGGATCGCGGATATTGATCCGGACCGATCCCTTGTTTTTCATTACCTGCTTGCCGGCGCCAAGTGAAAACATGCCCATCGGCTGGGCCAGGATTACACTGCTCACGAGGTCCTTTGAATGATAGAACCCGCTCAGTTCACCCGTCCACCCCTTCCCGAAATTGAACTGGTTGCCGATGTTCCCGGAAAATGCATTGTAACCCACGTCTACCCTTTCCCCGTTCACTACACCGCTGTAGTCATTGTGATACAGGTCGATGAAAAAATTGGTGGTCCACCATTTGGTGAGTGGTCTGTTATAGCTCACCGCGAGACCGATATTAACGCTCGTTGCAATATTGTCTTTCGTCTGATCGGTGATGTAATTGTCGCCGTCCTTGATCGTTTTCACCACATCATTGATAATATCCGTAATGATCGTATAGTTCGCTGCAATATTGAGTTGTCCCTTATAATTGTAGCTCAGCTCTATATTGTGGCTGAACTGAGGCTGCAGGTTGGGATTGCCTTCCTCATAGGTATACCGGTCGAGCAGGTACTGGAACGGGTTCAGGTCCTTGTAACTCGGTCGTTCTATCCTGCGGCCATAGCTCAGGCCATAGGTATTGTTGTCGTTCGCCGCAAAACTGAAATATGCCGTGGGAAACACCTGCAGGTAATTCTTGCTGAATGAACTGTTCATCACCGACTGTTTGCCATCGGCCACTGTCTGTTCCGCACGAAGCCCGAGCTGTATACCCCATTTTTTTACCTGCGCGTTGAAATTTATATATGCTGCGTTGATGTTCTCGTGGTAAATGAAATGATTGCTCCGGGTGGAATCGGTGATCCAGTTATTCTGGCCCTTGTCGAAGGCCGTATACTGCGCGTCATTGTCGGTGCTGACGTAGCTGGTCTTGATCCCAGCCTCCAGTTTTCCTGCTTTGCCTACGGGCTGCGAATAATCCGCCTTGAAGCTGTAAATGTTGATCTGCGCCGGCAGATAGCCTTTCAACAGGTATGGGTTGATAAAGCCCGTTGAAGATGGCACCAGTATATTGTTCTGGTCGTACAGGTAATTGTCTGAATACTGACGGCCTTTGGTATCATACACGATATAGTCCGCATCGGCATTGAACTCCTTCCCTTTTGATCCGATCAGCTGGCGCAGGTTGAGGTTGATCCCGCCGTTGGACCAGGGGTCTTTGGTGTCGCTGGTGGAAGAATTATACTGTGCCAGGTGGTGAAGACTGTCGTAAATATTCGCTACGCCCGTAGTAAGAAATTCCCTGTTGTCGAAAAGGCCGTTTATAACAACTCCAATCGTGGTGGATTTGGATGCAAAAAAATCAGCGCCCAGTTTAAAATCCATGGGATAACCATAGAACCTGCCATAGGTTCCCTGGTCGTTATAGCGATTGAAGGGCTGGCCTGCGGCCGAACGGAACGACTGTGTAATATGGATATCGTTGAAACCCTCCCAGTGCGAATAACCGTAGTTACCGAAAAGATTGACCTTATTCTTCCGCCAGTTGAAGGTCACGTTGTTGGTATTCTTGAAATAGTTGGCAAATATCTCACTTGTGGTGATGGTGGCATTGAACCCGTTGGTGCGGTTCTTCTTTGTTTTGATGTTGATGATGCCCGAATTGCCGGACGCATCGTATTTGGCGGATGGCTGGGTCATGATCTCCACCTGGTCGAGCTGGTTGGCCGGCATGTTGCGCAGGTAATTGGAAAGGTCCTTTCCACTGAGATAAGCGGGTTTGCCGTCGATCAGTATCACTACGCCCTGTTTGCCTTTCAGGTTGATGTTATCATTGTTGTCGATCGTGATCCCGGGCGATTTCTCCAGTACCTCGAGGGCGGAAAGCCCCGTATTGGTGGGCGATGCCTCCACATTCACGATCGTTTTGTCGATCCGGTTCTCAATGAATGGTTTTTGCGTGGATACCGTTACTTCAGCCAGCTTCTTCGGACTCACCGTCAGCTGAATCAGTGGAACGTCGACCGTTGTACCGGCGCCACTGATCTCGATCGGGCCGCTTACTGCCCTGGCATAACCGATGGAAGATATGCTCACGAAATATCTCCCATCGGCTACATGCTCAAATTCATACGCACCATCCGTGCCTGTGATGGCCGTCTTTGCGATAGACGAATCTTTTTCCTTGAGCAGGAGAACGGTGACGGCCTCGGCCATTTTGCTTTCTGCGGTTTTTACGGTCCCCGACACTTTACCCGTTTTGGATTGAGCAAAAAGCGCCGGTACCATCAGTACAAGTGTAAAGAGTAGAAAATGCTGTTTCATCAATTCAGGTCAGGTGTGTGTATCTGGTTGGTGCGTCTAAATTGAATGGTAGTTTCAGAATAGAAATGTGAAATATTGATAAGCGGAAAGCGTGGCTGTTTGATGGAAAGATAAAAACCCCGCCGTTGGATGAACGGGGCTTTTTATATATAAGGGGTATTGGATTAGTTACCGCTTTTTACCCGGCTTTGCTCATCATCGGATCCGCCGACCTTTCGTTTCGGAGGTGTCGATGCCTTCCCTTTGCTGAAACGATAGGTAAAGCTTACGTTCACCAGCCTGTTATCGAACGGATTGTGTATCGTCAGGTCCACATTCTGGTACCGGCTGGAACCGCTGAAGTGCTGGAGATTCAGGAAGTCACGGAAGTTGATGCGAAGCGTGGCCTTCTTTTTCATCAATTGTTTGCTGGCAGCGAAATTCAGCTGCTTCAGGTCGTTGCTCACCAGTGTTCCCTGCACGGCCTTGCTCCGGTAGAAACCGTTGAGTTCGAATGTCCACCCTCCCTTTACATCAAGCTGGGTAGACATATTCGTAGAAAAGCTGCTGCCCTCCACCGAAAGATACCCGCCATTCACCAGGCCGCTGAAAGTGCTGTGGTTACCCTGCAGGTATACGTTTGCCCTCCAGGTTTTCGAAAGGGGAACACTGGCGTTCACGCTCAGGTTGAACCCTTCCATCTTCGCCACATTCTGCTTTTTTACAAATGAAGTATGCGTGCTGTCGACCTGGCTGATGACATCCAGGATGATGTCGTTCACCTGGCTGTAGCTAAGGCTGGTGGTAAGGAAACCATGGTATATATGGCTCAGTTCTATGTTGTGGCTGATCTGTGGTTCGAGAAAAGGGTTCCCCACCTGGTAAGTATACTTGTCCAGAAAATTGAAGAACGGGTTCAGGTCTGCATAGTCAGGGCGGTTGATCCTGCGGCCGTAACTCAGTGAGAACTGGTTCTTGTCATTGGGTGTAAAACCCAGATACGCTGTTGGAAAGAGCTGCGTATAGTCGCGGTTAAACGTAACGCTGCTGGTAAGCTGGTTGCCTTTGGAGATGGTATTCTCGAGGCGCAGACCCAGTTGCCCGCTCCATTTCTTGCTGAACTGTTTGTTCATGTTTACATACGCCGCATTAATGTTTTCATCGTACAGGAAATGGTTGGTGCGGCTGAAATCTGTCTGCCATACGCCGTTGAGGAGACTATCATATAATGCATTGTTGTCTGTCTGTACGTAGCTGCTCTTGAAACCGGCCTCGAACCTGGCATTGCCTTTTAAGGGATGCTCATAGTCGGCCTTGATGCTGTAAATATTGATGGTGGCAGGCTGGCGTCCATGGATAAACTCGTCTGGCTGTATTTTTCCGCCGGCATTATCGTAAAAATAGTTGTCGAACAACTGATCGCTGTTTCGGTTGTAGTGGATATAGTCGAGGTCGGCGGTGATGTCCTGCCCCTTGGTATCGATCAGTTGCTGCAGGTTGATGTTCGCACCGAAATTATTCCAGCTGTTGTTGTTCGACGAGGTGGCCAGCGTACGTGTCTGCAGGTTACCCAGGTTGTCTTCGATGTTGGTGACATTAGACGTGCTTTCGCGGTTGGGGCTGTAAGACCCGTTCACCACAAAGCCAATAGTGGTCTTTTTACTGGCATAGTAGTCCATTCCGAATTTATAGTTGTTGGATCCCGACTCGCTGGCGGCATGGTTCACCTGGTCGAAAATGGAAAGTATCTGGTCGGTATTAATATCCCGGAAGTTGCGGTTCAAGTCAAGCTCTCTTCCGTTCTTGTTCCAGAAGTAGCTGAAGTTGCCAAACAGGTTGATCTTGCCATCCCGATAGTTCATTGTGGTGTTCCCGTAGGCACGGGGATAAACGCCCTGTCCCCCTCCCACCGCTACATTGCCATTGTAACCGAAAGTCTTGAGCTTTTTTGTGCGGATATTGATCACCCCTGCATTGCCAGATGCATCGTACTTCGCCGGCGGGTTACTCATCAGTTCTATCTGGTCAAGGTTAGATGCGGGCATGTTTTTCAACAGGTTTGTCAGGTCATCTCCACTCAGGTAAGAAGGCTTCCCGTCGATCAGTATCATCACGCCGGCCTTTCCCTTAAAGCTGATGTTGCCGTCTTTATCCAGCGCGATACCCGGAGACTTTTCAAGCAGCTCCAACACGCTCAATCCTGCATTGCTCGGTGAGGCATCAACATTAATAATGGTCTTGTCGAGCTTTTGCTCGATAAACGGCCTGGCGGTGGTAACTGTAACGGCGGCCAGTTCCTTGCTTACGGGCTGCAGTTGTACCGGCTTGATCACATGGGAGGTCTCCCCTGCTACCAGTTCAAATGCTTCGCTATAGTACCTTGCAAATCCAATGGTCTGAACAGAAATCAGGAACTTGCCGTCTTTTGGAATAGTGAGCTCGAAACGGCCCGACTGATCGGTAAAGGCGGCTTTGACCACCGAAGAATCTTTTGTTTTGAGTAACGTGATACTCGCCGCTTCCACCGGCTTCTGGCCATTGGATACGATTCCGGTGATTTTGTGGCTGGTTTGAGCGCCCGCCTGGCCTAATATCCCAGCTATTGCTATGAAAAATGTAAAGAGTAGTTTCATTTAGTTCCTGTTTTAAATTATTACATCTCAAAACTAACTACCTTGTTAAACATAGTACATAGCAAAACGATGGATGGTCCGTACCCGTGATGAGCGGTATAAAGCAGTCAATGAATCATTTAGGAAAGGCTGTTCTTAAAATTGGGAACGCGGATCCGGGGGGCATATACATATAACGCCACACCGGTGACCACCAGCAGGCTGGAGATGATTTCGGCCTGGGTGGGATGAAACCCGAAGATGGAATAGGTGGTATTGATGCGAATTTTTTCGATAAAAAACCGCTCTATTCCATTTAAAATCAGATAGATAGCGAACATTCTGCCCGGTATTTTTATCTTTTTCCGGAACGCGAACAGGAAGGCAAAAAGGATCAGGCAAACGGTCATTTCATATAGCGGCGTGGGAAAGACAGGTATTGGCAGGTAATGGCAGTAAGCGCCGGGGCAATCGACCAGCGGCACTCCTTCATTGATCACATTATGCGGGTAGTTATAGGCAAACAACCAGTCGGGCAGACCCCAGAAAGCCCTGGCATATAAGTGATGTGCCGCAGACGGGGTACCGAACTCCTGGGCAAAAAAAGCCTGGTTACTGACTACGGCCTGCTGGAACATGGCCGGCGTAGCGGGAACGATATGTGCCTGCGAGTCACTCACATACGCACTGTTCAAAATGCCCCAGTCGCCATCGCCGGATACCTGGCAGCCAATACGGCCCATTCCATAGGCAAGCATCAGCCCCGGTGCATTTGCATCGCACATGTGAACAAAAGGTATCTTATGTTTCCGGCTGTAAAAGTAGATGGCGATGGCAGCGCAGATCAATCCGCCATAAAAAGTGAGACCGCTGAAAGAAACCAGCGCCTCCAGCGGGGCTTTTATAAAATCCCCCCAATTCTCGAGGTTATGAAAAATTTTTGCGCCCAGGAAACCAAAAACCGCTGCATAGATCACCAGGTCTCCTACCCTGTCCTGCGGCCAGATCCGGATAATGCGCTGTTCGGGCTTTGCCAGCTGCTGCCGTTTTTTTTCCCTCCATTTCAGCCAGCCGAATACCGCGCCCGCCAGCAAACCAAACAGAAGACTTCCCCGTGTTGACAGGATAAATGACTGGGGGTCGTCCAGTGCGCCGGGAATAGTAATGGCGCCGATGACCTTGAATCCCAAAATAAAGCCAAGCAGGAAATGAAGGAGTATTTCTCCTGCAGTCGCCGGTGCCCCGGAGGTAATAGATTGTTCCGTGTAGGTCAAGAGTCCCTGGGCCTGTTTGCGGCGAAACTCGATCGTGAGCACCCAGGCGGCGCCGATAAAAGAAAGCGCCACAAAAAAACCAAATGTGTTGAATATTTTCAGGAAGCTCCAGTCTACTCCAAACAGATCCCTGAAAGCATAATATAGGTTGGGGTACATGTAATCTCGCTTAGTGCTGCAATGTTAACCAATTTGCAACACAGAACCGAACATATCGGTCAAACAGCACTGGTATGTTCACATAAAAAAAAGACCCCGCCGAAACGGGGTCATTACTAACTAACCTATCACCCAAAATCTTAATTGCAATATTTGTTGAATTCGCCGATGAGGTGCTGCGCGATGACCTGCGCGGGACGTCCCTCGATCTGGTGGCGTTCGATCATGCTGACCAGTTTTCCATCCTTGAAGAGCGCTACGGCCGGAGAAGAAGGTGGATATGGCAGCAGGTGCTCGCGTACCTTGTTGATGGCCTCGATGTCGAAACCGGCAAAGCTCGTTGCGAGGTGATCCGGTTTTTTTGGCGCATTGTGCACGGCCATCAATACACCCGGACGAAGAGAACCTGCGGCGCAACCGCAAACCGAATTGACAACTACCAGTGTAGTACCCTGCTGTTTCAGCATATTGTCTACCTCCGTGGCCGTTACCATTTCTTCGAAACCGCTTTCCGTCAATTCTGATTTCATCGGCACTACTATCTCCTCAGGATACATATTCTTGATTTAGAGTGCAAAAATACAACAACTCAGGTTACCGATTTACAGCTGATTTGTCCTTTTTTCGCCAATCGAAAATGTCGTATTGTCACCTCATATCTCATAAATCGGCCATATTGGCGCCAAAAATCACGCCGGTATATCATTTGAACAATGAATGGAAATTCATTCAACTAAAAAACAAATAATTATGACACTGGTAAAACACAACCCCCGCATCTTCAACACGGTAGTGGACGAGCTTTTCAATGGTTTCCCGGCTGCCTGGGGCAGGGATTTTCATCCTGGCCATTCACAGGTGCCTGTAAACATCCACGAAACCGCAGATGGCTATCACATCGAACTGCAAGCCGCCGGCCGCAGCAAAGACGATATCAGCATCCACATTGGTGACGGGTTGATCACGATCTCCTTCGAGAAAAAAGAAGAGACTGAAAACAATGATTACAAGACCATCCGCCGGGAGTTTTCTTCCGGTTCCTTCAAAAGGAGCTTTACGGTCGATGAAAAAATAAATACGGAAGGTGTCCAGGCTAAATTCGAGAACGGAATATTAAAGGTGTTCCTTCCGAAGAAAGAAGAAGTGAAGGCTGCACCAAAGCAGGTCACCATTTCCTAAACGATGTTTCATAGCAGTTGGTTTTGGTTATCCCGTACATTTTTATGTGCGGGATTTTTTTTGCGCCGTACCTCCTACTCCACCTTCACCTGCCGCAGTTCCAGCAGGTTCAGCGCATTCGCCTGCATGTTGTGAACGTTCCTGTTTACAAGGTGAATGGCCATGTCATAAAAAAGCGGTACCACGGGCGCATCATTGATCACCAACTGATCCATCTGCCGGTACAGTGCATACCTTTTGGTATCGTCGTTCTCGAGCAGCGCACGTTCATAGAGTGCATCGAAGGCAGGATTCTTATATCGCGTATAATTGGGTGGTGCAGGATTATGGCTGTAAAAGACGGCCATGTAGTTTTCGGCATCCGGATAGTCGGCGAACCAGCTTCCGCGGAAGAACAGCGCCTCTGATTTGGCAGTCTGCTCCAGCAGCAGGCTTTTTTGTATGACCTCCACCTGGATCTTTATCCCCGCATCTTCGCACTGCCTTGCCACAAAGCCGGCAATGTCTGCATATATGGGGATGGTCAGCAGTTTCACTTCGGGAAATTCTTTCTGCGTCCCATATCCCGCCTGCTTCAATAGTTGCCTGGCCTTCAGAGGATCGTATGAATATCCTTTTACCGAATCGATATTGTGTGATGGAAAGCCGCCCGGACAAAAGCCCGCCGTGGCAGGAAAGCCGATTGAATTGCGCATGTAAGTGATCAGTTGCGCCCTGTTGATGGAATAGTTGATGGCCTGCCGCACCAGCTTCGAACGGAGAGGCGACTGCTGCACGAGTGGATTATTTTCGTCTACCAGGATGCCGAGATACTCCGTATTCAGGAACGCATGCTTGTGCAGCAGTATTTTATCTTTCCAGCTCTCGCGCAATTCCCCTTTTTTGCTCAACACCTCGTCCTTGAAGGAAGGATCGATATCATTCACAAATGACAGCAGGCCCTGGCGGAACTGCATGAACTCGGTGGCTTTATTGTCGAAAAAACTGATCTTCACCGCATCGAGATAAGGCAATCGATGACCGGCAGAATCCGTCTCCCAGTAGTGTTCATTCTTGTGCATCACCATGGCCTGTCCTTCTTCCCACATAAATAAACGGAACGGCCCTGTTCCGCAGGCATGCCGTCGAAAATCCCTGCCGTATTTCTCCACGGCCTCGGGGGCCACCACGCTGCAGTACTGCATGCTGAGGATACCCAGGATGGGATGAAACGGCCGCACCAGTTGCAGGCGAAAAGTAGAATCGTTGACCGCAGTAAAAGGGGAACTGCTGACCCGGTTCCGGAAGATCCAGCTTCCGCTGCTCGCTACCGAGGGATCCATGATCCGGGTGAAACTGTATACGATATCCCCGGCCACCATTTTTCTTCCTTTGCCACCGGGAAAAACTGCATCGTCGTGGAAGAAAACATCCGTGCGCAGGTGAAAGGTATAACTGAGGCGGTCGCTGCTGATCTCCCAGCTTTTGGCAAGCGATGGTTTTATTTCGAGGTTGCTGTCTATTTCCACCATCGTATTGTACAACTGGTGCACGGCCCATATGATGGACTGGTTCTTTGCAAAAGCAGGGTCCAGCGTGGCGATGCCGGTACTTTCGTTATAGGCAAATACCGTCCTGTGCTCCTGAGGCGCCTCGCTGCAGGAAGCAAAGAGCAGGATCAGTATGCCGCAGCAGGCAAATAGCTTTCGTGGAATGGAGGTTGCACGGGTTTTATCATTTCTTTCGACGTTCATCACATCGAATATCTTATTTTTAAATCGATTTCTCACCCGACCTGCATGAAACGACGGAACCTGTTGCCTTTATTTACCGGATGCCTGCTTGCCATGCAGGCCTTTGCACAGGAGCCATCGGCCCCTTCTGCGCGCAGCGGCTATGCGATGGCATATGATGCCGGGCGCGCTGTAGTGGTGTTGTTTGGCGGCCAGGACAGTGCAGGAACGCGCCTCAGCGACACCTGGGAATGGTCTTACGGTAAATGGACCCGGATAGCAGTGCAGGGTCCGGGCGCACGCATCAATGCTTCCGCAGGATACGAGACCTACCAGAAGGCTGTTTTTCTGTTTGGTGGCAGCACCGACAGCGGTGCGCAAAGTGATTTGTGGACTTACGATGGCAAAAGCTGGACGAAAATGACGCCGGCGATTTCACCACCCGCACGCCAGCTGGGGCTGATGGCCTTTGACAAGGCGAAACAGGAATTTGTGCTGTTCGGCGGCATGTCGGCAACGCGGCAACCACTCGGCGATACCTGGATATTGAAAGCAGGCGAATGGAAACAATCAATGGCAACCGGGCCCTCTCCCCGTGCGAGCGCCTGCATGGCCTATCAGGATGACCTCGCTTCCGTTTTCATGTATGGCGGATATGTCAATGACCACGCAATAAACGAACTGTGGAGCTGGAAGAATGGGGTTTGGAAGAATCTGACCACCCCTGCGGGACCGCCGCGCATACATGCTTCTCTCTCCTATGACCAGACAAGGAGCCGCATGCTGCTGTTCGGCGGTTTCAATGACAGCGTGCGCACCAATGAGCTCTGGGAGTATGCGGACCAGCAATGGTCCGAGATCCTTTCGCGCGACAATAATATCCCCTCGCCCAGGGCGGAACACCGGAGCGTGTATGTTCCCGGGTATGGATTGTTTATTTTTGGCGGGGTCATTGGCCCGGATCCCAATACCCGCCGGCGCGGACAGGATACCTGGATATACAATGCAAAAAAATGGACACGATTTAACCTGCCTGTTTTTCATTAGGATACCTCAACATTCAATACCGATTTACCATGAGAATTAAAATGTGCTACCCGGTCGTTTTGCTGCTGCTGTTTAACACTGGCGCGCTGGCGCAACTGGGAGAGACAAAGCAGAAATTTACACACGGCGACACGCTGCGCGGCTCGCTGAACCCGAACAGGACCTGGTGGGATGTGCAACGCTACGATATCAGGGTGAAGCCTGACTATGCCACCAAAACGATAGAAGGCACGGTGCGCATGAAGTTCACTGCCCTTGCAAGCGGACGCCGTATGCAGATAGACCTGCAGCAGCCGCTGCTGATCGATGGCATTACACTGGAAGCGACCGGCCCGGCTACACCCGCAAAATTCGAGCAACAGGAGAACGTGGCAATCGTTGACCTTGACCGCGAAGTGAGCAAGGGCGAAACACGGGTATTGTCCATCTCCTATCATGGCAAGCCGCGCGAGGCCGTGCGGCCCCCATGGGATGGCGGCTGGATCTGGAAGAAAGACGACAAGGGCCGCCCATGGATGAGCGTGGCATGCCAGGGACTCGGTGCAAGTGTGTGGTATCCCTGCAAAGACCACCAGAGCGATGAGCCGGACCAGGGAGCGACCCTGACGATGATCGTACCCGATACGCTCATGGCGGTGGGTAATGGAAGATTGATTCAATCCCAAAAGAAAGACGGCCTGCTGATCAATACCTGGGAAGTGAAAAACCCCATCAACAACTATGACATCATTCCATATATAGGAAAATACACGGGATTCACGGATACTTTTATGGGTGCAAAAGGGAAGCTCGATATGGGCTTCTGGGTGCTCGACTACAACCTTGAAAAAGCCCGCGAACAGTTCAAACAGGCCAAGCTCATGCTGCGTGCCTTTGAATACTGGATGGGCCCTTATCCATTTTATGAGGACAGCTACAAGCTGGTGGATGCGCCGCACCTGGGCATGGAACACCAGAGCGCTACCGCCTACGGGAACAGGTACCTCAATGGTTATACCGGGCGCGACCTAAGTGGTACCGGCTGGGGCCTGAAATGGGATTTTATCATCGTCCACGAGAGCGGTCATGAATGGTTCGGCAACAGCATTACCAGCAGTGACCTGGCAGACATGTGGATACACGAGGGCTTTACAGCTTATAGCGAGACCCTCTTCACAGACTATTATTATGGAAAGGAAGCGGGCACTGATTACAATGTAGGTATCCGGAAAAACATTCGAAACGACATCCCAATCATCGGTCCGTATGGAGTGAACAAGGAAGGCAGCGGAGACATGTACTACAAAGGTTCCAACATGCTGCATTCGATCCGTCATTCGATCAATGACGATGAGAAGTTCCGCCAGATACTCCACGGACTGAGCAAAGCTTTCTATCACCAGGAGGTAAGTACGGGCCAGGTGGAGCGGTATATCAGCGAGAAGTCGGGTTTCGACTACGGAAAAATATTCGATCAGTACCTGAGGACCACGCAAATACCCGAACTGGATTTTTATAAAGACAGTATCGCCGGTACCATTACCTGCCGCTGGACCCATTGCGTGGATGGGTTCGATCTCCCGATCTCGCTGCCATCGGCTTCGCAGAAAATAATACCTACGGGGCAATGGAAGACCTTTGCCGTTCCGGCCTCCGCACTGAAGAACTGGAATGAAGGATCGATCACGCGTCTATATTATGTTACGGTAAAGCAGCTTGCTGCAAAGCCATAAACGCAAACAAGCCGAATGGCCAGTATACGTAAGCAGTCCATCATTTCTATCCTTCTTGTGTATGTTGGATTTGTGATCGGCGCGGTGAATACCTACCTGTACGTAAAGAGCGGTTCCGCCTTTTCCCCCGCGCAGTACGGACTGACCAAAATATTCTTTGATTTCGGGCAGAACATGTTTACGATCGCCAGTTTGGGGGTGATGCCCGTGATCTATAAATTCTATCCTTATTACAAGGACAACCTGGAGGAGCACAAGATCGACCTGGTTACCTGGGCTATGATCGCCGCCCTGGTGGGATTCATACTGGTAACGATCGTTGGTATTTATTTCGAGCCGCTGATCGCAAGAAAATACACGGAACGTTCCAAGCTCATTGTTGATTATTATTACTGGATGTTCCCGTTCGCGCTGGGAATGCTCTGCTTCTCGGTGATAGAAGGCTTTTGCTGGGCGGTACAGAAAACCGTCTTCTCCAATTTTCTGAAGGAGACGGTGATGCGGCTGGTTACCACGATCTTCATCCTGCTGTTCTATTTCAGGTGGATCAGTTTTGCCACGTTCATGCATTTGTTCTCTTCCCTGTACGCGATTATCTTCCTGGTGCTGATCATTTACCTGCGGCGTGAAGGGAAGCTCTACCTCAACCTGAAAATCACCCGTGTCACAAAAAAGTTCTACAGGAAGATGTTCACGATGCAGTTCCTGACCTTTAGCAGTACCGTGATCTCTTCCCTCGCCCTCACGCTGGACGGACCAATCATCGCGGGTTTCCGGGGAATTAGTGCCGTGGCCATTTTTGCCATGGCCCAATACGTGGCCAACCTGGTGGTGGTTCCGCAGCGGAGCATACAGGCGATTGCTGCAGGCGTACTCTCCAAGGCCTGGAAAGACAAGGACCTCGGCGAGATCAGTCGTATCTATGAACGGTCCTGCATCAACCTGCTGCTGCTGGCGCTGTTTATTTTCGGGAACGTATGGCTGAACCTGGTACCGGCCATGCACCTCGTAGGCATCGGCGAGGAATATTACCTGGGCGTTAGCGTGGTATTGATACTGAGTATCGCCCGGATCATCGATGCGGGAACGGGTGTGAACGGAACCATTATCGGCACATCGCTGTTGTGGCGGTTTGATTTTATCACAACAACGGGCATCTTACTGGTACTCCGGTTGCCGCTGACGTGGATACTGATCAAACGATATGGCATTGTGGGTGCAGCCTATGCAGACGTAACGGCGGTGGTAGCCTTTAATTATGTACGTTTTGAGTTCCTGCGCAGGAAATTCGGGATGCAGCCGTTTCACCTCAACAACCTTTACTCGCTCCTGCTTGCCGTTGTAGCCTACCTGGTGCCATGGCTGCTCCTCGGCGGAATGGGCGGTTGGACGGGCCTGGGGTTGCGCGCCGTCATTTTTTCCGGTATCATGGCAGGTGGTGTCTGGTATTTCCGCCTTACACCCGATGTGATGCAGTTGTATCACCGGTTTTTGGCGCGTCGCGAAAAATAGCTGTGTGCTATCTCACCCGGCCCGCTCCGCGGAACCTGGGTTTCCAGTAAGAATCATTCAGGTCGCTGACAGTTACACCGCCACTTGTAGACGAGTTCGCGAATTTGCTATTGGCTAGATACACGCCCACATGGGAAATATTTTTGTCGGAACTGCCAAAAAAAACAAGATCACCTTCCCGGATGTCCTGCAGGCCGATCTTTTCACTGACATTGTATTGTTCCTGGGCTGTGCGGGGAAGCGGAACGTGATACACATCCTTCATAACGGTTTGGGTAAAGGCGGAACAGTCGATGCCGTCGTGCGAAGTGCCGCCCAGTGCATATTTGGTGCCCCACCACTCTTCCACTTTATCCAATAATTGCACGTTGGTCAGTTTCTCCACCGTGGCGTCCATGGCAGCCGCATACTTCAGCTGCTGCCAGTCTGCATTCTCGATGTGCTTAATCGCAGGTGCTGTTTCCTTTTCCCTGGCGGTGACGGCCTCGGGCCGTGCTGCCCTGGCTTTTGGCCGTGGCGCCGGTGCACCTGCTACAGGGCCGCCGGGTGTTACTTCGATATTGTCTATAAAACGGGGGTCGCCGCCGGCAGTATGTGGCGCGGCCCGGTTGTTTCGCGCGGCGGCGCTGGTATCATTGTACGTGACCTTTTTCAGGCTGCTGCATGAGATGAGCAGGAAACTGCCTGCAAAGCCCAGGAAGGTCAGGAGGGAGCGTGTCATGAGGCCACAAATTAGCACCCCGGAGGCTGACGGAAGATAACCTGCAAAACTTTTAGGATTTCCTTTGATTTTGAACACCCCTGTGGATAACCGCGGCCTGCTCCACCACCCTGAATATCCGATATTTGCAGGCGGGTGAAGCGAAAGCCCCCGAGCCAGCAAATGCCTGATTTTTCACACCTCCATGTTCATACTCAATACTCGCTCCTGGATGGCGCCGCGGGGATCGGTAGCCTGTATAAAAAAGCGGCCGCCGACAAGATGCCCGCACTCGCGATCACGGACCATGGGAACATGTTCGGAGCCTTTGATTTCGTAAACCAGGCCTGGAAAAATACGCGCACCGTCGGGAAAGATGCCAATGGAAAAGAGATTACCGAGCCGGTGGTGAAGCCCATTATTGGCTGCGAATTCTACGTGGTAAGCGACCGGCACGCAAAATCCTTCACCAAGGATATGAAGGATGAGCGTTTCCACCAGGTATTGCTGGCCAAGAACAGCCAGGGCTATCAAAACCTGATCAAACTGACTTCTCTCGGTTTCCTGGAAGGATTTTACAGCAAATACCCCCGGATCGACAAACAACTGATCGAGAAATATCATGAAGGACTGATTGCTACTACCTGTTGCATCGGCGCCTACGTGCCACAAACGATATTGAAGGGTGACGAGCAGAAAGCCGAACAGGAATTCAAATGGTGGCTGGACTTATTTGGTGATGACTATTATATAGAGATACAGCGGCACAATATTGCGGAACAGGAGATCATCAATGAAACCCTCCTGCGGTTCGCAAAAAAATACGGGGTAAAGGTGATCGCTACGAATGACAGCCACTATGTAGACCAGGAAGATTTTAATGCACACGATATCCTTCTTTGCATCAATACCGGAGAAAAGCAGGCAACGCCCGGCTTTGACGATTTCGTGAACGATGATGCGCAGGTGAAGAACAGGCGGTTCAAGTTTCCGAACGACCAGTTCTATTTCAAGTCGCAGGAGGAGATGAAAAAACTTTTCAGCGACATTCCCGAAGCGATCGACAATACCAATGCGGTGATTGATAAGGTAGAAGTGCTGAACCTTAAAAAAGACATCCTTCTCCCCGCTTTCCCTGTGCCCAAAGCATTTAAGATACACGCCGACGACACGCTGAACCAGTGGGAATACCTTCGTCACCTGACATATGAAGGTGCCAAACGGCGGTATAACGATGTGCCGGCCGTACAGGAGCGGCTCGACTTTGAGCTGTTTACGATCAGGACCATGGGATTTGCCGGCTATTTTCTGATTGTAAGCGACTTTATCCGCGCGGGGCGTGAGATGAATGTGTTTGTAGGACCGGGGCGCGGATCGGCAGCGGGCAGCGTGGTAGCATACTGCATCGGAATCACCAATATCGACCCGATCAAATACAACCTCCTGTTTGAGCGTTTCCTCAACCCAGACAGAAAGTCGATGCCCGATATCGATACCGATTTCGATGATGAAGGCAGGCAGAAGGTGATCGATTACGTGGTAGACAAATATGGCAAGGCACAGGTGGCGCAGATCATCACCTACGGCACCATGGCGGCCAAAATGAGCATTAAGGATGTGGCGCGGGTGATGGACCTGCCACTGGCTGAAGCGAATGCCTTGTGCAAGATGGTTCCCGACAGGCCCGGAACGGAACTGCGCCGTGTATTGAAGGCGCCGATCACGATCAGGGAAGGAGAAAAATCACTCGAAGAAAAAGAACAATACGGCGGGGAAGATATCGACAATATCAAAAAGTTGCGGGAGATATATAAGGGCACCGACATGCGGGCACAGGTGCTGCGTGAGGCCGAACGCCTCGAGGGAAGCGTACGCAACACGGGCATTCACGCGGCCGGTATCATCATCGCCCCAAAGGATCTTACCGAGCTCATTCCCGTGGCAACGTCCAAAGATTCGAGTTTGTGGGTTACACAGATCGAAGGAAATATCATTGAAGATGCAGGTGTTATCAAGATGGACTTCCTGGGCCTCAAAACGCTGTCGATACTAAAGACGGCACTCGAGCTGATCCGGCAGAATCACGGCCGCGAGATCGACCTCGATACACTGCCGCTGGATGATGAGCTGACCTTTCATCTGTACCAGCGCGGGGAAACCAACGGCACCTTCCAGTTTGAAAGTCCGGGTATGCAGAAATACCTCCGCGAGCTGAAGCCCGATAAATTTGATGACCTCATTGCGATGAACGCCCTGTACCGGCCGGGCCCCATGGCGTATATACCCACCTATGTTGCCAGGAAACATGGCCGCGAACTGGTTACCTATGACCTGCCGGTAATGAGCGAATATCTTGAAGAGACTTATGGCATCACGGTGTACCAGGAACAGGTGATGTTGCTGAGCCAGAGCATTGCAGGCTTCAGCAAGGGCGATGCCGATGTGCTGCGTAAAGCCATGGGGAAAAAGCAAAAGAGCGTGCTGGACAAAATGAAAAAGCAGTTCATGGAAGGTGCCACTGCCAAAGGACATCCGGAAACGGCGCTCGATAAGATCTGGAGCGACTGGGAGGCTTTTGCACAGTATGCCTTCAACAAATCTCATTCTACCTGTTATGCACTCGTTGCTTACCAGACGGCCTATCTAAAGGCCCACTACCCTGCCGAATATATGTCAGGTGTGCTCAATCATTCGGGCAGCATTGACAAGATCACGTTTTATATGGAAGAGTGCAAGCGGATGGGTTTGAAAGTACTGGGCCCGGACATCAATGAATCCTTAAAGGGTTTCGCGGTGAACCAGAAAGGCGAGATCCGCTTTGGGCTGGGCGGCCTCAAGGGAGTGGGCGATGCCGCCATCGAATGTATTATCGAGGAGCGCGCGAAGAATGGATTGTATAAAGACATTTTTGATTTTATCCGCCGGGTGAACCAACGGGCGGCCAATAAGAAATCGCTCGAAAGCCTGGCCTATGGCGGAGGCTTCGATTGCTTCCCGCAGTTACACCGGGCACAATATTTTCAGATTGCCGATGGGGACCGGGTTTCGGGGCTGGAAAAGATCATCGGCTATGGACAGGCGCAGCAGTCGCTCACACAGGGCACCACCAATACACTTTTTGGCGATCTGCCCCAGGTCATGGATGTACCGCCACCAAAGATCGCACCCTGCGAGCCCTGGCCGCTGACCGAGTTGCTCGATCACGAAAAGGAAGTAACGGGTATGTTCATGAGCGGGCACCCGCTCGACCATTTCAAGTTTGAGCTCAAGCATTACGGGATCATGCAGCTCAATGATTTCAATGAGTTCAAGGATTCCTCTACCCTTACCGCTTCCAATGCCGGCAAAAGTTTCCGCGTCGCCGGCCTGGTGACGGATGTTCAGCACCGCGTAACAAAAACGGGAAAGAATTTCGGTTCCTTTGTGATAGAAGATTTCAGTGGAAAGACCGATTTTATTCTTTGGAGCGAAGACTACCTTAAATACCAGCACCTCCTCATCCGGGGACAGAACGTAGTGATCAACGGGTTTTTCCGGCAGCGGTACAACCAGCCGAATGTGTTTGAATTCAAGGTGACCTCAATGTCACTTCTCGAAAACATCAAACAGGCCCTCACCAAATACCTCGAACTGAATGTGCATCCTGCCGCTATCGATGAACAATTCCTTTCTTTTGTTGAAAAGAACGTCAAACGCCATCCGGGCAAATCGTCACTCCGCTTCAATATTTTTGAACCGGTGGACAATATCCGCGTGAGCCTGAACAGCTTTGAAAAAGGCTTTGAGATGAATGAAGAAATGGCTATTTTCCTGGCCGAGCGCCCCGATGTGGAGGTGACGGTGGGCCTGGCTGGATAACCTGCCTGCACTACCCTCTTTCCCCCCTAACCCTTTTCTCCCCTGGCGCCGGGATGTTCAGCTTTTACCTCCAGCGAGCCACAGCCTCAGTTGCCGAATTTCAGGTGTGTATCCGCCGTATAGGAAGGAGTGCCCGCGATCTCACGTGCCATGCCTTCGATCCGGTCGGCCTGCTGGCTGAATTTCTCAGACAGTTCATCATAAGTGTCTTCAATGGTCTCGCTGAGGTCGGACACGCGCTGCGCGATGCGTTTGCGCGTTACCTCGCCCCTCTCCGGCGCGAATACCAATCCAAGTACTACTCCAACAACAACTCCGTTTAAAAATGATTGTATGCTCATGGGATTTCGATTTTAGTGTTCGTTATCTTCAGCAATGAAAAAAGCATGCCATGATACACCTGCCGGAAGCGGACACCCGATGTATCGAAACCGGACAGCCACAGAGAACGGGTACCCACAATTGATTGATTGACAAACAGATAAAAGCTGGCATCTGCTTGGAAGCCGGACATCCATCATAATCCATTCCCATGATCAGGAATTATTTCAGGATCGCCTGGCGGAGTCTTCTCCGCAACCGCACCTTTTCATTCATCAACATTTTCGGACTTACCCTGGGTTTCGTGTGCTGTATGCTGATCACCATGTTTGTACATGACGAACTCGGCTATGACCGGTATGCTGCGGTTTCGGACAGAATATACCGCGTGCAACTGCACGTAACTGGAAATGGAGATATCGCCACCTATCCCACTGTGGACGTGGCAGTTGGCAAGGGGATGGCAAATTCCTTCCCCGAAGTGGAGGCCTATACGCGATTCTCGGTCACAGGCAATGTGCCGGTGCGTTACAAAGAGGTTGATTTCAAGGAACGCCGTTTAGCCTACGCAGACTCTAATTTCCTGAATTTCTTTTCGCTGCCGCTGATCGAGGGTGATGCGCGCACGGCGCTGGCTGCACCCAGCAGCATTGTTATTACGAGGGAACTGGCCAGGAAATACTTTGGTACCGAGGATCCGCTTGGTAAATCGTTGGTGATAGGAACCCGTTTTCCTTACAAGGTGACCGGGGTAATGAATGCCATGCCTGAGCAATCTCATTTCCATTTCGATGCTTTAATGAGCACATCGACCCTGCCTTACCTGAACGGGAACTCCTGGAGCAATATAAGTACCAGTACCTACCTCCGACTCACGCCCGGTGCTGATCCCAAAAAACTGGAAGCGAAATTTCCCGAACTGGTGGCTAAGAATGTTGTTCCCGAAATTCAGCACGATATGGGTGTAAGCCTGGCGGAAGCACAGAAGTCCGTGAACACCTTCCGTTTTTTCCTGCAACCGCTGACATCGATCCACCTCTACTCCGATACCAAGTACGAGATAGAAGCGAACAGCGATATAAGATATGTGTACATTTTTGGCGCCCTTGCCCTGTTCATCCTCCTTCTCGCCTGTGTAAATTTCACCAACCTGTCAACTGCCGGTGCCTTTAAACGGGCCCGCGAAATAGGCATTCGAAAAGTGCTGGGCTCGCTCAAAAGCCAGCTGATCGTTCAGTTCCTGGCCGAATCGGTGCTGCTTTCGTTTTTTGCACTGGCCCTGTCATTCCTGCTCGTGTACGTGCTGCTCCCTTATTTTAACCAGCTTTCAGGGAAACACGTGCTGTTCAACGCTTTCCTTACACCGGGATTTATTGCCATCTCGATCGTATCGGCACTCGCTGCCGGTATCCTGGCGGGAGTATACCCTGCATTTTTCCTGTCATCCTTCAATACCATACGCGTGCTGAAAGGTGCCGCAGCAAGCACGGGCAACCGGAAGAGCGTGTTGCGAAGCGGGCTGGTGGTATTCCAGTTCTTTGTGTCGACCGCGCTGATCATTTCAACGATCGTAGTCTACCGGCAACTACACTACATGCAGGACAAAAAGCTGGGGTACGACACGCAGCAGCTGGTCTCGATCGAAGACACCTACCTGCTGGGAAACAATGAAGCTGCCTTTGCGCAGCAATTGCTGCGCGATAGCCGGGTATCAAAGGCAACGGTCGGCCGTGATGTGCCGGGATCGGTATTCATGGACGGCTCAGAGGTCGTTCCCCGGAACCCCGATGGCGTCAGCGGTAAGGAGATTCACTCGAACATCTACCATGTAGATTATGATTATATACCCACGTTGGGAATGAAGATCATTGCAGGAAGGAACTTTTCCCGCGACTTTGGCACCGACTCCACGGCCGTGATCATCAACGAGGCCGCCGTGGAGGACCTGGGCTGGAAAGAGACCGGGCCGCTGGGAAAGACCATTGTTCAATCGGGCCAGCAGGCGTTTACGGTGATTGGCGTGGTAGCCGATTTTCACTATGCTTCGGTCAAACAGAAGATCGCACCGCTGATGATGCGGCTGGGCAGAGGCCGCGGCGGGATGATCGTGAAAATCGGCGCCGGCAATGTCAAACCTTTCCTTGACGATGTGAAAAAGCAATGGGACGCTTACCACCCCGGCGCCCCATTCTCCTATCATTTCCTGGATGAGCAGTTTGCTTCCCTCTATGCGAGCGAAAAACGTACAGGCAGCATATTCACGACCTTCTCCATTATAGCCATCTTCATTGCCTGCCTCGGGCTCTTCGGGCTGGCTGCCTTTGTAACGGAACAGCGTACCAGGGAAATTGGCATCCGCAAGGTGCTGGGGGCCACGGTGGAGCAGCTGCTGGTACTGGTTACGCGGGAATTCCTGGTGCTGGTGGCTTTGGCCTTCCTCATTGCCGCCCCTGTTAGCTGGTGGCTGATGCACGACTGGCTTCAGTCCTTTGCCTACCGCATCTCCCCGCCGTGGTGGATATTCGGGTTGTCGGGCATACTGGCATTCCTGGTCGCCCTGGCGACGGTCAGCTTCCAGGCGATAAAGGTCGCCCTGGCCAACCCGGTCAGGAATTTGCGAACGGAATAGCGCAGCCTTCTCCCTATCGCTTTAGCGAAAATTTATATATTGACCGGATGCGGGAACTATGGGAATTGAATTATATTTAATTCACATCCCCACCAATTATGAAACCCTTTATCTGGCACACCCTCGCTTTGGCAGGCTGCCTTTTTTTATGCGCCTGCAATAATAACCAGGTCGCCATTCTTTCCACCAATTTTTCCGACGAGATCGAGCAACAGCAAAATCTCGAGTTCACACTCAGCAAGGACGTGTATCCAGACAGCCTGCTGGGCGCCTGGGACAGCACCGCTTACGTGCAATTTACTCCTGCAGTGAAAGGTTCCTTTAAATGGAACAGCTCGCACGAGATCGCTTTTTCGCCGTCTTCCAAATTTCAGCCGGGCACTGATTACACGGCACAATTGAGCGATCTCATCCTGAAGTTCAATCCGAAAAAATATTCGGTGTCGGGCAGCACCCTTCATTTTCATACTGCGCCGCTGCGCATGCAGGAAGTTCATGTTTCCTGGGTAAAAGCAAAGGCGGCCGGCAATATTGCGGTGCAGCTGGACATGACATATAATTATCCCGTTGATGCGGAAAATGCATTTCATGCCATACACCTTGACAACAAGGGACAGGCTATCGGGGGCACACTCGTCAGCAGCGGGATATCCAATTCGCTTTCGATGCAATTCGCCCCGTTGAATGACCGAGACGAGGAAACACCGCTAACGATCCAGGTAGATAAAGGCATTGCAGTGCCCGGATCCAATTATGTGTCGGCAAAGGACACTTCCCTGACCATTTCCATTCCATCCCGGTACAATCTCGAAATAACCGATGTTTCCGCGGTACACACGGGTAACGAAGGTTCGATCAACGTTTCGACCTCGCAACCGATCACCAATGCTGACCTCAGGAGTATTGTGACGGTTACACCGGCCGTTCATTTCGATGTATCGCTTACACAGGGTGGATTCAGGATCAACAGCACGGAGTTTTCGGCCACACAGACGTATGCGCTGAGTGTCGCAGCAAAACTGGAGGGCGAATTTGGGGGAAAAATGCATGAGGCATTTTCTACCGACGTAACATTCGGCAATCCCAAACCCTCTGTGCGGTTTATCAACACCAAAGGCATGTACCTCTCAGGCGCAGGATTTCGCAACCTCGCGCTGAATATCGTAAATGTTCCTTCCGTGCAGGTGACGGTAATGAAAGTATACGAGAACAACCTCGAACAATTCATGCGCCGCAGTGTGGGCTATGATTATCATTATGAACGGGGGGAAGATGAAACCAGTTACGAATATTTCAATGTGGAAGACCTGGGAGATACCGTATTTAACCGGGTGTACGAAACCGCTAAACTCCCGAAACTAAATGCGGCACACATACTTCACCTGGATTTTGCCGATAAGCTGAAGGACTATAACGGCGTATATGTGATCCGCGTATGCTCGCGCGAACAGAACTGGATACAGGAGTCAAAAATCATTTCAATCTCCGATATCGGCCTGATCGTAAAAGAAGAAAAAGACAATGTGTATGTTTTTGCTAATTCGATACAGAAGGCCACCCCCCTGTCTGGTATAAAAGTCACGCTTACCGGCATCAATAACCAGAAGATGGCATCGGTAAATACGGGAAGCGACGGAGTGGCCGTGTTCAAAGCGGTATCATCTGAAGTCCCTGGTTTTAAGCTGGGACTGGTAACCGCAAAATCCGGCGATGAATTCAGTTTTGTATGGCTTGATAAAACAAGGATCGGTACATCGAGGTTCGATGTGGGCGGTTACCAGTTGAATCCTACCGGCCTCAACGCCATGATCTATCCTGAAAGGAACCTGTACCGGCCAGGAGAAACCATGCATGTGGCGACCATTGTGCGGGGAGAGAATTGGAGCAGCCCGGGTGAGGTGCCCGTAAAGATCAGGCTGCTGATGCCAAACGGAAAAGAGTTCGCCACATTAAGAAAGATCTTGAATGAAGAAGGTTCCACGGAAGCCAGTTTCGTGATGCCACCCTCCGCCATGACTGGTACTTACACAGTACAATTGATCACGGGAAACGATGTGTTGCTGAATGCGTACGAGATCAGCGTGGAGGATTTTGTGCCCGACAGGATGAAAGTATCGCTGAAAACAGACAGAACGGAATACACGGCCGGCGAAACGATCCGTACGGATATACAGGCCGATAACCTGTTTGGTACACCGGCGGCAGGAAGAAACTTCGAGTGCCTGCTGGATATGGAGAAGCTGGCCTTTGCCCCGAAGAATTTCGCCGACTACGATTTTAATATAGCGAACGAGGTACATTTTTCGCATGACCTTCGTACAGGGAAGACAGGCGAAAAGGGTGATGCGGCGCAGTCATTTTCCCTGAAGGACAGCATGGCCAACCGGGGTGTATTGCAGGCTGATATTTCAGCGACCGTCTTTGACGAAACGGGGCGCCCGGTTCACCGTTATACACACGTTCCTGTATATACGCAGCCTGTTTTTGCCGGCATCCGCCAGGCAAATGCATATGTTGCCACCCGCGTTCCCCTGCATATCGGGCTCGTGGCAGTCGATAAAAATGGGATTCCAAAACAGTCGAACGTGCAGGTAGTGGTGGTCAGGCAGGAATGGCATACCGTGATACAGCAGAATGGGGGCAGTTATCGTTATGTATCTCAATCTGAAGACCGGGTACTGTCCAGGCAGCAGATCACTGTAGGTGCGCCCTATGATTTTACCATGGTTCCCAATGAGAGCGGCGAATATGAAGTAAGGGTATATACGGCAGGGTCGCAGAATTATGTGTCACGTTCTTTCTACGCCTGGGGATCCGGGGACACCCAATACACCTCCTTCGAAGTGAACAATGAAGGAAATGTGCAGATCAAGCCCGACAAGGAAAAGTATGCACAGGGCGAGGATATGAACGTGCTGTTTACGACACCGTTTGAAGGAAGATTGCTGGTGACCGTGGAAAGAGACAAGGTGATCAAATACATGTATGTAAATACGGTCAATAAGTCAGCATCGGTGCGACTTCGTACCGAGGATGTCTATCTGCCCAATGTCTATATCACTGCTACCCTGTTCCGGCCGATGAATGGTCCGGACATGCCCCTGACAGTGGCGCACGGTTTCAAATCCGTTCCGGTTGAAAATACATCCAACCGGTTGCCCGTAAAATTACAGGTGGTACAGAAGTCGAGATCCAGGACCAGGCAATCCATTTTTGTAAAGACGGCACCGGGTGCTTTTGTTACCATCGCAGCGGTGGATGAAGGCATCCTCCAGGTGAAAAATTTCGCGAGCCCATCGCCCTACGATTTTTTCTACCAGAAATATGCATTGGCAGTGAGCACCTACGATATTTATCCGTGGCTGCTGCCTGAAGTGGGCTTACGCTCAAGCACTGGCGGCGATGGTGAAGACAAATCCGCGATGCGTGTGAACCCGATGTTCGTGAACCGGATCAAGAACGTTTCATTCTGGAGCGGGATATTGCAGGCTGATGGCAGCGGCAATGTGCGTTACGACATCGATATCCCGCAATTTTCAGGCGATATCAGGGTGATGGCGGCTGCTCACAAAGGCAGGGCCTTCGGGAGCGCTGACCAGCATATCAAAGTGGCCGATCCTATTGTAATCAGTACTGCTTTACCGCGGTTTATGAGTCCGAAAGACGAGGTGATGGTGGCGGTATCGCTGAGCAATACCACAGCTGCCGATATGCCGGTATCCGTAACGGCTTTGGTGAACGGCCCCCTTGCGATCAACGGACCGGCTACGCAGAGCGTCAATATTCCGGCGAACTCTGAACGGCGCGTGATCTATACCCTGAACGCGCAATCCATGATCGGAGCGGGTAAGATTACCATGACCGTAAAAGGCGCGAATGAGACCTTTACCAATGAAACGGAAATCAGCATACGCCCGCCCGCATCGCTGCAGCGCATCACCGCCAGCGGGTTTGCAGATGCCAATACCGTTACACCACTGACGTTGCAGAATAATTTTATTGCAGGAACGGTATCGGGCAATCTTGTGGTTGGAAGATCGCCGCTCGTTCAGTTTTCAAAAAATATCAGCAACCTCGTTGAATACCCGTTTGGCTGTGTAGAGCAAACCGTATCTGCTGCTTTTCCGCAACTCTACTATGCTGACCTGGTCAAAAGCATTACCGGTTCTGCTACGAATGATGCGAACCCGGCATTGCATGTGCAGGCAGCGATCAACAAACTTCAATCAATGCAACTCGGAAATGGTTCACTCTCCTACTGGCCGGGCGGGGGAACCGAAAGCTGGTGGGGAAGCATATACGCCGCCCATTTCCTGGTAGAAGCACGCAAGGCGGGTTACGAGGTGAATGCCGCCACGCTCGATCACCTGGTGGAGTATATGAAGTACAGGCTGTACAAGAAAGAGGTGATCTTATTCTATTATAACGGGAACCAGACAAAACAAACGGCACCTGAAGAAATGGCCTATTCGCTGTACGTACTGGCACTGGCGGGGCACGCCCAGCAGTCCACGATGAACTATTACAAGGCCCATACCGACCTGTTGACGCTCGACAGCCGTTACCTGCTTTCCGGTGCCTATTCACTGGCCGGGCAGCCGGTACAGGCAAAGGAAACGCTGCCTCCTGCCTTTGCAGGAGAAAAACCTGACCATGCACTGGGCGGAAGTTTCTATTCCTATATCCGGGATGAGGCGATCTCGCTGAATGTGCTGATGGATATGGATCCTGGGAATGCCCAGGTGGGCCCGCTGGCGCGGCAATTATCACAGCAAATGCTTACCGAGCGCTACCTGAACACGCAGGAGAATGCGTTCGGTTTACTGGCCATGGGCAAACTGGCAAGACAAGCCAATAAAACAACTGCCACTGCAACCATTACCGGCAATGGCAGTTCACTGGCCACCGTGCAGGAGCAACCATTTAAACTAGATCTGAAGAATTGGATCGACAGGAAACTGGCCATCAATGTAAAAGGCAATGGCGGTTTCTACTATTTTTCAGAATTGAACGGGATCACGAGCGATGGCAGCTTTCATGAAGAAGACAGCTACCTGCGCGTGCGCAGGACCTTCCTTGACCGGGAGGGACATGAGATCACGGCGCGCAGCTTCCGGCAGAATGACCTGGTGGTGATACGGATATCGCTCGAAACGCAGGGCAATGCCAGGATTGATAATGTGGCCATCACGGATATGCTGCCGGCGGGCTTCGAAATTGAAAATACGCGGCTCACGGAAATGCCGGCGCTGAAATGGATCAAGGACGAAGACGAGCCCGACTATCGTGATATAAGGGATGATCGCATCAACCTCTTCACCGATGCCGGTGGCAGGACCAAACATTTTTACTATATGGTACGCGCCGTTTCGCCCGGGAACTACCAGCAGGGACCTGTGCAGGCCGATGCCATGTACAACGGCACGTATCATTCATACAACGGGGCAGGCACAATACACATAACGGACAAATAGATGCGTGTAAAGTATCACATAGCGTGGCGTACATTGGTCAGGCGATCGGCCTGGGGCCTGGCGGCATGCGTGATGGGGTTCCTGGTGCTGGACAGGGTATTTCCGCTAGACACTACGGTGAACTATTCACCGGTAGTGGAATCCCGTGATGGTTCTGTTCTGCACGCCTATCTCGCCGGTGATCAGCAGTGGCGCATCGGGGCCCGCCTCGATGAGATCAGTCCTGAGTTAAAAAAAGCCATTGTTTTTAAAGAAGACCGGCATTTTTACTATCATCCCGGTATCAACCTCCTTGCGGTGGGAAGGGCGTTTGTGAACAACCTGTTTCACCTCAGGCGCACCTCCGGAGCGTCTACGATCACCATGCAGGTGGTGCGGATGCTGCACCCACGTTCCCGCACCTACTTTCATAAATGCCTGGAAATGTTCCAGTCGCTGCAACTGGAACTTCATCACAGCAAGGACGAGATACTTCAGATGTACCTCAACCTCGTGCCTTATGGATCGAACATCAACGGGGTAAAGACGGCAGCCCTGTTCTACTTCAGCAAAACGCCCGATCAGCTCTCGCTGGCTGAGCTGACGGCACTCAGCGTGATCCCGAACCGGCCACGTTCCCTGGTCATCGGGCATGATAATGCCGGGATCATGGCAGAACGGGATAAATGGCTGGACCGATTCCGGTCTGCCGGCATTTTTTCCGCTGTTTCTATCAGGGATGCCTTGCGCGAACCGATGAACGCTTACAGGCACCGCGCGCCTTCGGGCGTTCCACAGCTGGCGTTCCGGTTGCGGAAACAACAGCCTGCGGAGGGAGTCATCCGGAGTACGATCGATGCCCCAAGCCAGCAAAAAGCGGAGAACATCATCACCAATTACATGGCGGTGATGAAACAGCACAATATCAACAATGCGGCCATGATGATGATAGACAATGCCACGCACGAAGTGCTGGTCTATGTGGGCTCCTCGGATTTTACTGATGAGTTGCACCAGGGCCAGGTAGATGGCGTGCGGGCCGTTCGTTCGCCGGGCAGTGCGCTGAAACCGTTATTGTATGGGATGTGTTTCGACAAGGGATATGCAACGCCGCATACTGTCATTGCAGACGTACCCATCAACATCCAGGGATATTCGCCCGAAAACTACGACAAGACCTTTAACGCAAACGTAACGGCAGAATATGCGCTGAGCAATTCATTGAACATACCCGCAGTAAAACTGCTGAGCACCCTGGGCATTGAGCCGTTTTCACAGCAGCTGGAACGGGCGGGTTTTGCCTCCGTGCGTAATGAGAAAAAAAAGATAGGCCTGTCTATGATACTGGGTGGCTGTGGGGTAAGACTGGATGAAATGAGCGCCTTGTACAGTTCATTTGCCAATGGCGGGGTCTACTATCCTGTCAGCTATGTTCAGCAGGGAGAAAAAAAACAGGCTGCTGTTCCCGCGACGGACCTGTTGTCCCGGCCCGCTGACTACATGCTTACAAAAATATTGTGCAGCCTGCACCGGCCGGATCTGCCCAATGCACGCGATGAAGCCAGCGGCATCCCCAAGATTGCCTGGAAAACCGGCACCTCCTATGGCCGGAAGGATGCGTGGAGCATCGGGTACAATAAGAAATATACCATCGGTGTATGGATAGGGAATTTTTCGGGCCAGGGCGTTCCCGAACTAAGTGGTGCATCGGTCGCGACGCCCCTTCTTTTCGAATTGTTCAATGCGCTTGACAGGCAGGCCTCGTCGGACTGGCTGGAGCCGCCTGCCGAAGGTCTTGGTTTTCGATTGGTCTGTTCGGTTACTGGGAAGCTCCCTGATGATTCCTGCAGCCACCAGGTAATGGATGAATACATACCCGGTATATCGCCATCCCAGCAATGCGACGAGCGCCGGGAAGTCTGGCTGTCTGCCAATGAGAAATATTGCTATTGCACCTCCTGTCTGCCGCCGGCCGGGTACAAAACAAAATGGCTCCCCAATATTTCATCGGAACTGGCTGCCTATTATGAATCCATTCATTTCCCTTATGCCAAGCTGCCGCCCCACAATCCCGCCTGTACGCGTGTACTGGACGGACAATCGCCGCGGATCAATTCCCTTACGAATGGCATGACATACATCGTTGCAGATAAGGGAGAACAGAAAATGCAGCTTTCCTGTGCCGCCGCCAATGATGTGCAGAAGGTATACTGGTACGTGAACGACAGGTTTTTTGCTGCTGCTCCTGCCGCGCAGAAGGTTTTTTTTCCGGCGACCACACCCGATATCAGGATCACCTGCACGGATGATAAGGGCCGCAGCAGTCATATTTCCATCAGGCTGCGGTTCATTTAGCCATAACTCACTGCCATTGTACGCTATTTCTCAACATTGCCGGAGTCTGGCACGTTTTTGCATGTATGGGAAAAATCATTCCTCTTTAAAAGAAACATTATGAAAAGAATACTATGCATACTGGCATTGAGTTCTCTGCTGGGCGCCTGTAATCAGTCACAGAAAGACGCAGAATTACTGCAGGCAAAGCAAATGGCCATTGATTCGATGACCCAGGCCAATAACCAGCAGCATATCATCGACTCCATGAATGCAGTATCTGCAGCGAGAAACGAACGCGCTGCGGAACGCGCACAGGAAAATGCAGCGGCCAGCGCTCCTGTTGAACAGGAACAGGCTCCCGCCCCACATAAAAAAGGATGGAGCGGAACCGCGAAAGGCGCTGTAATAGGTGCCGGTGTTGGCGCGATCACAGGCGCTATGGTAGATGGTAAGAAGGGCGAAGGTGCTATTGTCGGCGGTCTTATCGGTGCGGCAGCCGGGGCCGGCACAGGTGCTATCATCGATGGAAAAAAGAAGCGCAAGCCAGATCAATAAGGTAAAACAGGAGAAATGCTGCTATGGATAGATGTACTCTATCACCTGGTTGCCCATGAATTTCCCACCGGGGTAATGTGCGGTATAGTCCAGGTTCAGCCAGATATTCCCTTTTTCATCTTCCTGGTAGTTGAGCTTTTTATTTTTTGTTTCCAGGGGGAAGAGATCATGCGTGATGAGCGTTCCTGCCATCTGCATATTTTCCTTTTTTCCGATCAGTAACTCGGGAAAGATGTGCCCCTTGATATAAACAAGGCGGGTAGTGCCGCCGATTGACTTGATCGCCCCGGCCATCAGTATCGAATAATCATCGCAATCGCCGGCCAGCAGGCGGGTACTTTCGCTGGCTTTTGCGAAGTATTCTTCATTGGCGGGATCGCTCACGTAGTTCCATTTGCTCTCTATTTCCTTAAATACTGCCAGGCATTGCACCAGCAGCCAGGCATTCGTATCGTTGATCCGGCGCTGTTCTTTACGGAACGATTTGTTCACCGCCTGAACCGCGAAGTCGCGCACCACGGGATTGCTGTAGTCAATGGCTTTCAGTACCTCCTTGTCCGTGGGCAATGCGTCATAACCCGTGTACACAAAATGGCCTTCCTTGTGCGTTTCCAGGTCTGTTAAAATGGCGCGGCTATCATTATAGAAGCTGAGCAGGTCATAATGAACAGTGGTGGCCAGGTAGTAAAACCGGCACCCCACTGCGATCAGCAACAGGAGAACCGACCACCGGGATACCCTGACCATCGTGACCACGAAACAGGTGATCAGCAAAAAGGCCAGTATTTTGTCCGCCTGGTAAGGCCAGCCGCGATCGGGTAATAACTTGTAGATCAATACGAATACCAGCACCGAAACGACACAGCAGAGCAGGCCGAACAGCATGGCTATAAAAGGAGATCTCTGTTTCACAGATGGCATACGAAACGTTTGACCAGAGCGACGGCGGAAGGTTGCCGGAACGGATGTTACAATTATTACAAACCGTCCAGACATTGACCGATTGACCGGTGGTTTGTTCAAATTAATCGTTATTTTGCAACACAGTTTCAAATAGCTTGTTAAATAACAAAATCATACGGAGTTGTTGCGCATGCCTGCTGGTATGTCTTTTTGCATTCAGCATTACTCCCCGGAAACTGGTCCATGACCTGATTGCCAACCATAAGGACGGCGGCGGGAAATTAGTCACCGGAGCTGGCGACCAGCTTTCCACTTCCACTTATCATTGTTCTACGGATGACCTGGTGGTGGAATCCCCATTTGTTTTTACGGAGATCAGCGTACCCGTTGCTTCCGTTATCTCCTTCCCTCCTGAATTTACAAGTATCCTCCCCGAACATCGTTCCATCGGCGCCATGCCGGCAGGGTTTCTCCGCGGGCCTCCTGCTGTTGCCTGATACTTACAAGTCGTTTGCCCATGGCAGACGACAATTATGCAATTCCTGCAACAACTTTTCCTAAAAAAAGTAATAATCCCGTGAACTTATCATTTATATACCCCCGAACTATATCCTTTTCAGGGTTAGTGCTGGCCATTCTTTTCAGCGGCAGTGCCATTGCCCAGAAAGACAGCGCGAAGACCGCCGACTCCATTCTCCGCAAACAGATCGAGCAGATGATGCTCCCTTCGAACCCGCAAAATAATCAACCAGCACCCCAGGTAACCCGCTCAGGTATTTCCGCGAACCCGGATATCGGTGTCGTAGCAGATTTCCGCGGGTCCTATATCAGCCAGGGAAAAAAGAATTTCGATGCTTACCTGGACGAAACCGAATTGTCGTTCCAGTCGGTCGTCGATCCCTATATCAGGGCGGATTTCTTTATCTCCTTTGGGCGGGATCCCTCAACGCACAAATATGGAGCCTCTGTGGAAGAAGGATATCTTACTACGCTTTCCCTCCCTGCGAAACTGCAGTTGAAAGTGGGTAAGTTCAGGGAGGCAGTTGGTAAAATAAACCCGGTGCATCCGCATGCGCTTCCATTTATCGACCTGCCCAATGCCTATGTGAATTATTTTGGTGATGATGAAGGACTGAATGATGAAGGCATCTCCGTGAGCTGGCTGCTTCCGACAAAGTCGTTTTACCAGGAACTCGTTTTTCAGACGACATCCGGTGCGGAATCATCTCCTACTTTTTTCCGCGGCGACAACAACCAGTTCGTATACCTGGGGCACCTGAAGAATTTTTTCACTCTTTCGGATAATGCAACGCTTGAGTTTGGGCTGACCGGGATCACCGGTCCGAACGACTCTTCGAACACAACGAACATGGCGGCAGCGGACCTTACTTACAAATGGAAACCCGTACAATTGAATACGTACAAATCGCTCACCTGGCAGAGTGAATTTTTTTACGCCAATGCGAACTATTCTTCCAACAAGTCATCTAATTCTTTCGGGCTCTATTCGTTCCTGGAATACCAGATCGGCAAACGCTGGTTTATGACCGGGCGGTATGACTATGCACAAAAGCCGTATGACCGGTCGATCGTTGAGCAGGCCTATTCTCTCAGCTTCGGCTGGCTCGCGACAGAATTTCAGAAGATTGAGTTCGAAGGCAAGGCTACGACGGTAAATGTTCAGCCTGACTATAACCAATTATGGATCCGGTGGATATTCGTCATCGGTGCGCACGGCGCCCATCAGTATTAATACACAACTAAAAAACAGAAAAGCATAGAATATGAAAAAACTCATTTTATTTTCCGCCTTTGTTGCGGGTCTGCTGACATCGCGTGCGGGTACCATCAAAGTGGTTACGACGACGATGGACATGAAAAGCATAGCGGAGATGATTGGCGGCAATAAGGTATCGGTGCAATCGATCGCGACCGGCTATCAGAACCCCCATTTTGTGGATCCCAAGCCCAGTTATATCATCAGTCTTTCCAATGCAGATGTATTTGTGACCGTTGGTCTCGACCTTGAAACGGGCTGGTCACCACAGCTGCTCGCCAGTTCGAGGAACGCGAAGATCCAGAAGGGATCAGCCGGCTATGTGGATGCATCGGAAGGCGTGGGCCTTTTGCAGGTGCCGTCTTCATTGAACCGCGGGGAAGGTGACATTCACATCTTTGGGAACCCTCACTACTGGCTCGATCCGCTGAACGGGAAAGTGATCGCGCGCAATATTGCGGACGGCCTGGAACGCGTGGATGCAGCCAACAGGTCTTTTTACGAGGCCAATCTCAACGCTTTTTATGACCGGGTGGATCTGAAACTGAAAGAATGGGAAGCGAAAATGGCGCCCTACCGCGGGTCCAAGGTCATTGCTTACCACAACGAATGGGTGTATTTCGAGCGCCGGTTCGGTCTGCAGATCGTTGATTTCATGGAACCGAAACCGGGTATCCCGCCTTCGCCCTCGCAGTTGGTGAAGGTGATCCGCGAAGTACAGGCAGATAAGATAAAAGTGATCATTTCATCTCCCTATTTCACCACCTCCTCATCAGACGTGGTATCCAAGCAGACCGGGGTGAAAGTATTGACGATGGCCACCTCAGCAGGTGCATTTCCCAGTGTAAAAAACTATTTTGATGTATTTGATTATGACGTTGACCTGCTGGTAGCGGCCCTCAGGTAAAATTCTTTATATATTTATTTGTAAATTTCCTTCTATGTTCCAGATGTTCCAGTTACCGTTTATGGTCCAGGCTTTCGCTGCGGCGATCATTACGGGTATTCTTCTTGCCTATATGGGTGTTCATGTCGTTGGACGCGGAATCGTATTTGTTGATCTTGCACTGGGCCAGATTTCTTCTCTTGGCGTGGCCTTTGCGGCGTTTATCGGCACGGGCCTCACTTCCATCCCGCTGGTCTTTACGCTATCAGGTGCCCTCCTCATGTCGTTCATCAATATCAGGGACAAACGATTAAAACAGGAGGCCATCATCGGGATATTTTATGCATTTGCCTCGGCCCTGACCGTCTTGCTTATTTCTAAGACGGCACACGGCGATTCCGATATCCAGGAAGTACTGTTCGGGAACATCCTTTCTGTCAGCTGGCAACAGATCGCTTCGCTGGGAATCGTTTTCGGGGCCATCCTGCTGGTGCAACTGATCTTCTTCAGGAAATTTTTTGCGTTGACAGAATCTTTTGAAAACGGCGTGAACCACCTGATCGGTATTTTCAACATCTGGAACTTCCTGTTTTACATATCGATCGGGCTGGCGATCGTTTTTGCGGTGAAAATAAATGGGGTGATCCCTGTTTTTTCATACCTGATCATCCCTGCAGTATCAGCCATCATGCTTGCCAAGAGCAAGGGCGCCGTGCTGGTGATTGCGATCATCATCAGTATCATAGGCGGATTTTTTGGTTTGAATTTTTCTTACCATTACGATTTCCCCGCCGGGTCTTCCATCGTTACGGTATTGGGCGGCATCTTCCTGCTGGCATCCGTTTACAGGATCATCCGGGGGATTTTAGGGAGAAAGCAGAAAGCTTAGGATCACTGCAAAAAAATACCGCAGCATTCAACCGGAGATCAGTACCGGGATTGCTGCGGTGTTTTATTTTACGGGTGCTTGTCAGATATACCTGTTGATCAGGTTTTCGAGGTATTCCTGACGGCCGCTGTTTACCGCGGGCTCACCAGAAGACAATGCGATGGTACGGAGGTCCTCCAGTGTCAGCTTGCCGCTCTCGAACTCTTTACCTTTGCCCTGGTCAAAGCTGGCATACCGCTCCTTGCGGATGCGCTGGTATTCTCCATCCTGCAATATTTTGTCTGCCGTAACAAGTGCACGGGCAAACACATCCATGGACCCGATGTGCGCATAGAAAAGGTCTGCGATGTCGGTGGAGTTTCTCCGCCGTTTCGCATCGAAGTTAATGCCGCCTCCCTGGAAACCGCCGGATTGCAGGATGATGAGCCAGGCTTCGGTAAGTTCATTGATGTCGTTGGGAAACTGGTCGGTATCCCAGCCGTTCTGGTAATCACCCCTGTTGGCATCCATACTGCCCAGTACACCGGCATCGGCAGCCACCTGCAGTTCATGCGTGAAAGTGTGACCGGCCAGGGTGGCGTGGTTGACCTCGATATTGATCTTAAAATCATCCAGCAGTCCGTACTCCCGCAGGAAGCCGATCACGGTGGCGCAATCGTAGTCGTACTGGTGCTTGCTCGGTTCGCAGGGCTTGGGTTCGATAAAGAAGGTTCCTTTGAAACCTCTTTTGCGTGCATAGTCTTTGGACAGGTGCAGGAATTTCGCAAGGTGGTCCAGTTCCCGCTTCATGTTCGTGTTCAGCAGGCTCATATAGCCCTCGCGGCCACCCCAGAATACATAATTCTCACCGCCCAGTTCTATTGTGGCGTCGATGGCTGCCTTCACCTGTGCGGCGCCATGTGCGAGCACTGAAAAATCCGGGTTGGTAGAAGCGCCGTTCATATATCGCCTGTTGCTGAACAGGTTGGCAGTTCCCCAGAGAAGTTTCACGCCACTCTCCTGCTGTTTCTGCTTTGCATAGGCCGTCCAGGCCTGCAGGCGTTTTTCGAATTCATTAACGTCATTGGTATAGTCGGTCACATCCACATCGTGGAAACAATAATAAGGAAGTCCCATTTTTGTGGCGAATTCAAAAGCGGCATCGGCCTTGTCCTTTGAACGCTGTATGGGATCGGCACTGTCATTCCAGGGAAACAGGTGGGTGGGCTCTCCAAACGGGTCGGCGCCATTTCCCGTGAGCGTATGCCAGTAAGCCATCGCAAACCGGAAATGATCTTTCATTGGTTTGCCCGCGACCAGCTTGTTCTCATCATACCACCGAAAGGCAAGCGGGTTCCTGCTTTCCAGTCCTTCAAACCGTATCTCTCCTATGCCTTTGAAATATTCCCTGTTGCCGATCAATGCTGACATAACTGTGATTTTTTAAATGATTTAGTGGTTGATCTTTTCAATGGTAACAAAAACTACTTCATTTTCCCGGAGGGAGATATTTTTTGCAAAAGTAGCGTTGTTTATAGTAACGATCGATGTTGAAAGAGGCTGTCCACCCGATTTTTCCTGCAATATGCCGACCTGTTCGCGGGATAGTTGTGCCGGGCTGCCCATTGCGATATAGGCGCTGTACGCATCGTTCTCGCGGTAACCTGTCCGGTACTCTTTTACCAGGTATTTTGCCGCGGGAATACCCGTAACCTGAAAGCTCACATACCCTTTTGGGGGTGCCGGTATTTCTTTTTTGTAGTAGACCTGGTCATTGACAGAATCCGGGTGCGAGATCGTGAAATCCCAGAGCAGGGCCTGTATGTTGCCTGCCTTGTCGCGGCAGACAAAGGAGGCTGTATCAGTGTTCTTTAGTTCCGTTCTGCCAAGCCGGTGCAGGAACTGGTATGCATAAAAGGCAGGTTTCCTGATCGACTGGTAGTTGAGCAGTCCAAAACCCCCGTGGAAGGGAGTGGTACGCGGCCCATTCTCCTCAAAAATATCCGTAAACACCCAGTAGCTCATCGATTGTACCGCTCCCATCGTTTTGTGGATCTTGTCTAATATAAATGGTGCCTGCTGGTAGGTATCGTGAATGGGATCGGTAGGAGTATATGATGAACTCCATTCCGTATAATGAAGTGGAAGCGCCGGCATCGCGGACTGGTGGATCTGTTCTTTCGAACGGAGCACTTCCCACGATACGGCGTTGCGGTCGCGGCTCAATATCGTGCCCGCTTGTCCGGAGGTATCTACAAAACCCTGGCTGACCCCATATGCGTGCGTGCTGATGAAATCAAGCGGAACGGATTGCGTGGAACAATAGCGGATAAACTCGGGTATCCAGGCACTCCCCGCAGTGGCTGGCCCTCCTACCCGGTACAAAAGGCTGACGGAATGCACGGCGCGGGCGCTGATGCTGTACAACCTGAAATAATCGTCCTGGGTACCGGTAAAAAAGATGTTTTTTAAGTTGGGCTCGTTCCACACTTCAAAATACCATTTCCTTACTTCTGCATCGCCATAACGGTCCCTGCAGTGTTGCACGAGTGCACGTACGAGATCTTCCCATTTTTTTTCACTGGAGGGATATGAAATATTTCCTTTCCACCAGAAAATGGTCGCAGGCTTGCTCGCCAGCGCTTTCGGCATGAAGGATAGTTCCACGAACGGACGGATGCCGGTTTTCAGCAATTTATCGAACAATACGTCCACATACTGCCAGTTATATACAGGATTGCCTTTCCTGTCTTCGGAATACACGCCCATGTCGTCGTGCAGGAGGCCGTGCATGCGGATATAAGAGAACCCGCATTCTTTTTTTACGATCTGTAGTTGCTCCTGCCAGTCTGCACGCAGGCCTTCATTGGCCCGCCCCGCGCCGACACATTCCGCAAA
>Ga0206972_1018_pt1 | contig 42898 bp, 36 predicted proteins | sample Alteio_BWOrgHeat_86_FD_152925 | JGI IMG/M metagenome (GOLD analysis project Ga0206972, IMG submission 152925) | Enriched cells from forest soil in Barre Woods Harvard Forest LTER site, Petersham, Massachusetts, United States -... | ecosystem: Environmental > Terrestrial > Soil > Temperate forest >...
AAGCCACGCGCCGGCTGTTTGCGATAGTCGTGTTGCGAACGACCGTGCGATCCACGTAGGTGTTGCGGATCACCGTCCTGTTCACGTTGACCACGGCAGTGTTATATGCGAAGCGGCCGCCGCGCCACGCTCCGCCGGCAAAGCCAATTCCCATATAGCCGAATCCATAGTTCACGCCGCCGTAGTATCCCACGTGCGAGCCCCAGTATCCGGTATGGAAAATGTACGCTCCGCCTTCAAATCCCCAGTAAGGCGGTGTCCACAGGAAGCCGACTTCAGGCGGCGCGATCCACGCGCCAGGTATCCAGTAATATCCCTCAGGACCGTACGCCCAGTAACCCGGGGTCCACAAATAGCCGTCGATCGGGCATGGCGGCTGAACATAAACCGGAAGCACCGGCGGCGCGAAGCCTACGCTAATCACTACCCCGGCTCGAGATGACGTGGGAGTCAGACAGAGCAGAATCGCGACCAGTAAAAGAGACGCAGAACGAAAGACTTTCATGGAGATCCTCCAAAACTTTCTTCAAGGGCTTCGAGCAGACCGGTGAAAAATCCGGAGCCTTCGGCGGTTAATCTCGTGGTCTCCAGTAAACTGGCGACCTGTTAGGGTTAGTAACCCTTCAGCCCCTGCCAAGTTGCACGAATGCGGGAATAAATAGGTAAGCTATTATTTATCTATAATTTAGATAGTCCATTGCAAGCGCAGTTTTGCACACTTTTCCCGTGCAAATTAATCCCGAAATATTTGGAGAAGTGAACTGACTAGATCACGCCTTGAAGCGGAAATGGAAAATATCGCCGTCCTGCACCAGATACTCACTGCCTTCGACGCGCATCTTTCCCTGCTCTTTGACCGCAGCTTCCGAGCCGGCTGCGACAAAGTCGTCGTATGCGATCGTCTCCGCGCGGATGAATCCCTTCTCAAAATCCGAATGAATCGCACCTGCAGCCTGCGGAGCCTTCGCTCCCTTCACGACCGTCCAAGCATGCGTCTCCTTCGGACCAACGGTAAAGAAAGTCAGGAGCCCAAGCAGACCATACCCAGCGCGAATCACTCGCGCCAGCCCGGTCTCCTCAAGACCCAGCGATTCGAGAAACTCCTTCTTCTCCGCCTCCTCCCCAAGCTGCGAAACCTCAGCCTCAATCGCCGCAGAAATTACCACCGAAACCGCTCCCTGCGACTCGGCAAACGCCTTCACTTTTTCCGAATAGACATTGCCGGACCCCGTCGAAGCCTCTTCCACGTTGCAGACGTAAAGCACCGGCTTCGACGTAATCAAGCCAAGCTGATGCAGAATCTTCTGCTGTTCGGGCGAAAGTGATCCAGCCACGGTGCGGGCAGACCTCCCCTCCCGCAGTACCTCGAGCGCCGCTTCCATCACGGGCAGCTGCGCCTTCGCTTCAGGATCATTTCCCTTGGCCTTCTTCTGTGCCGCCGTAACCCGCCGCTCCAGGCTGTCGAGATCGGCCAGCATCAATTCGGTTTCCACCGTCTCCGCATCGCGAACCGGCTCGATCGATCCCTCCACATGCGTCACATTGCCGTCTTCAAAACACCGCAGCACATGCGCGATCGCATCCACCTCGCGAATGTGCGCAAGAAACTTGTTACCCAGACCCTCTCCACGCGAAGCTCCGCGCACCAGCCCGGCGATATCCACAAACTCAAGCTGCGTGGGAATGATCTTCTGCGACTCAGCCAGCCTGGCCAGCACTGCCAGCCGCACATCCGGAACAGCCACGCGGCCCACATTCGGCTCAATAGTGCAAAACGGATAATTAGCAGCCTCTGCCGCGGCCGTTTCAGTGAGCGCATTAAAAAGCGTGGACTTGCCCACATTCGGCAAACCAACAATTCCGCAATTGAATCCCATTCGTAATCCTTGTTTTCCACAAATATGCCGCTATCCACAAGGACAACGTGCCGGACGTATCCGCTGACTCCGCCTAGTCCATCATAAGCGGCGAGAGCAGCCGCGGAAAAAGTCGAGGTCGACCCTTCATCGCCATGTCGCGAGGAAAACTATCCTGCGGGCGTCTTCAGTCTCTATCCCTGCCATACCTGGCCATAGATCATCTCAATCTCCTCCACCGTAGGAATGCGCGGATTATTCTGCGGAGATCCTGAGGCAAGTGCCTGCGCCGCCATCGTCGGAATCAACGCAATGTATCGCTCCTCGTCGATGCCAAACTGCTTCGGTGAAGGCACTTGCAACTCAGCATTTCGCTCATACAATGCGTCAATCAGTTCAGCGACAGCATTTTCGTCTGAATCGTCGGCACGCGCGATGCCCATCGTGCGAGCACATTCCGCATAGCGCTCCATCGCCGCCTCTGTCGAGAACTGTGTTACCGCAGGCAGCAGCATGGCATTCGAAAGTCCATGCGGAATGTGAAAGTGCGCGCCAAGCGGGCGGCTCATTCCATGCACCAAAGCAACGCTTGCATTAGAGAACGCGATTCCCGCCTGCGTCGCAGCCAGCATCATCGCCTCGCGCGCCTGCAAATTTCCGGGGTCACGAAAACACGTCGGAAGCTCCCTCCAGATAGTTTTCATAGCCGTCAAAGCAAACGCATCGGTGAATGCGTTGGCTCTGCGGCTGATATACGCCTCAATCGCATGTGTGAGCGAGTCGGTGCCCGTGTCCGCGGTAAGCCGCGGGGGCATGGTCAACGAAAGTTCGTAATCCACCACCGCTGCCGTGGGCACCAGGGCACTCCCTGCAATCAGCATCTTCTCTCCGCTATCAACATCTGTGATCACGGTGAATCGTGTCACCTCCGATCCTGTGCCGGCAGTAGTCGGAATAGCCACGTGCGTCGGACCAGCCGCTGGGATCAGATTCGGCACCTTGTAGTCGCGAACCCTTCCACCATTAGCAGCAAGCATACCGATCGTCTTGGCCGTATCGATCGGGCTACCGCCCCCCCAGGCTCACCAGGCTGTCGTGGCCCCCCTCCACAAACACCCGAACACCGGCATCGACCACAGCCGTGGTTGGGTCAGCGACAGTCTCATGGAATATCCCACTGCTGAGGCCGGCATCCTGCATCTGTTGCCGCAGCCTCTCGGGCAACCGGCCCTTCATCAGGAAAGGGTCCGTCACAATCAACGGCCGTTTGCACAGGAGACGTACAAGCAGCGTCGCCACCTCTGCAAAGGATCCTCCACCGATCTTCAGAATGGACGGAATCCGGATCTCAACCCTCACAAATCTCCTCAATCAATTGTTCAGCGTTGGGGTACACGAATTCGTCGCATTCGAGAATACTGCACACCCATCCGATCAGAACTTATAACTCGCGCCAATGCCAAAAACACTACGCGCCTGTAAATTGACCGGCACAACCACCGGCCCGAAAGGCGTGGGCAGTTGCGTATAACCAATCTGCCCCGCGACCTGGCCCACCCCAATATCGAAGCTGAAGCGCGGATTCTCCCGCTGCGTGATACGCACGGCATAATCCAGCGTCGTCGGAATCTGCCCTCCACCCGGCACCAGCAGACCCAGATTCTTCACACGGTACGGCTCCTGAGTAAATCCCGCTGCGGGAACGATCGCCGTCCCCCACGGCCCAGGCAACGGAAACCCAATGCCGCCAAATAGTCTTCCCCCAAAACGCGTCGATTGCCCGCCAATGCCGTAGATCGATGCGTTGGTAAACTTCAGCCCAAAGTTCAACAATAGCGGAACCTTTTCCTTAGTCAGATCCTTCGTCATCACCGCATATACATCTTCATTGTTATAAGAGGTATTCAATATCGCACCGCTGACGAACCGATCACTGATGCGCACCACAAACCCCGCAGCCAGACCCGGAACCCACTTCGTACCAAAAGCGTTTTCAGGCAACACCACGCCTTTGCCATGAAAGATATTCATCCCGGGATACTCCCAAAGCGCGCTGAAAAGTGGGTTGTTTCCATTTGTATGCCCATTGCGCGTGTAGCCTACCTCTGCCCAATTGCCCAGACCCTCGGTGACGCTCCCGTTATACACGTCGCCAATCACGTCGCCCGCGTGAACATAATGAAACCCTATCGACGGATGCGAAAAAAACTGGCCTTTGGCCGACTGCACCACATACGCTGTCGGCGTAATAAATCCGCCCGTCTGACCCTCCAGCGTCAGGTTTTGTGCCTTGCTCTCAACTGCATTCGCCAGCGTCACAACAGACGCGGCAAATGCGATCACTCGCCAACTCTTATGCCATTTCTTCGCCATAGGCAGTCTGCTCCCATAAAACTCATGGATTGTGCGCCGCATCCTTGCCAGTGTCAACTGTCAGGAACAACAACAGGCAAGCCAGCGCAGGATGTTAGACTCCCACCATGCCGCCCGATCCACAGCCCGTATCTCCCTCAAACCGTGGCTTCTTCCTCACTTTTGAAGGCCTAGACGGCTCCGGAAAATCCACGCAGATTCAGCGCCTGGCCGCATGGCTCGAGGCTCAGAAACTGCCTCATACCATCACTCGTCAGCCCGGCGGAACAGAGTTCGGCGATCGCATTCGCGCTCTTCTTCTCGATTCGAAATCGGCAGGCCTTTCGCCACGCACCGAACTGGCAATGATGTTCGCCGACCGCGCCCAATCCATTGAAGAGGTCATCGCGCCCGCGCTCGCCAACGGCGAAGTTGTCATCTGCGACCGCTTCACTGATTCTACGGAGGCCTACCAGGGCGGCGGACGCGAACTCGGCTCCGAAATCGTCCTCGACCTTCATCGCTTGATCTGCGGCAGTCTGCAGCCCGATCTCACCATCCTGCTGCTCCCAAATCTCGGCGCCTCCCTCGCCCGTGCCCGCCGCCGCAACAACCGGCATACAGCCGCAACGGGAAATGACGAAAGTCGTTTCGAAAACGAACGGAATCAATTCTTTCATCGTGTCTATGACAAGTACCGCGAGATCGCCACGAGAGAACCGCATCGCATCGTTACCATCGAAGGCAACCTCAGCATCGACCAGGTTCAGGCCGCGGTCATAGCTGCAGTCAGCCGTTCTCTCGAGCGCTGCGGTTTCATCCGCTAAAACAGCGGCTCCGACGAAGATACGCGACAGGCCAACCCGCAATGATCGCAACGGCATCTACTGTGTCTGTGTGCTGGATTGCGACAGGCAGAGCGTGGGATGACGAAATAGCTCGCGCTACTCGTTCTAAGTTTGACTGCTCGGTCTCTGTAACTCTTGCAATAAGTCCATAACTCATCTGGCCCGCGGCCAGCTATCATTCTCGCGCTTTGACTGTTCTGGTCAAAGCTCGGCGGAGTTGTGTCTGCCAACCTGCACGCGATGCGTCGCGCGTTGACCGCAGCAGCCTCGCCGCAACCGATTGGAAGGAGAAGATCATGGCAGATAACAAAAACGTTGCGGTATTCGGAATCTATCCGACTCCCACCAACGCTGAGATTGGGGTAGACGCCTTGGTGGCGGCGGGATTTTCCAACGAAGACGTATCTGTTTTGATGGCGGATGCTTATGCATCGAGGGAGTTTGCCCACGAAAAGAACACCAAGGCTCCGGAAGGCACCACCATCGGCGTCACCGGCGGCGGCCTCCTCGGCGGCACCTTGGGTCTTCTCGCAGGCTTGGGAGCGCTCGCCATTCCGGGCATCGGGCCCATCATCGCAGCCGGCCCCATAATGGCTGCTTTGGCAGGTCTCGGCGTTGGCGGCGCGGTAGGTGGAGTCGTAGGTGCGCTCGTCGGCCTGGGCATTCCCGAATACGAAGCCAAGCGCTATGAGGGCCGCGTAAAAGACGGCGGTGTGTTGCTCTCGGTGCATTGCGACACATCAGGCGAGATCATGCGCGCCAAGGAGATTCTCAAATCAACCAAAGCAGAAGACATCGCCTCTACCGGCGAGAAAGCGGTGAGCACCCACGGCATAAACGAGAAGACTGAAGAAAATCGCCACTCCGCAGTCGGCGCGCCCTGAGCTCTTCAGTTCACAAATTTCACGCAATTCAACTTCATCCCCAACGGAGAATTACTAATGAGCGTTGACACACTGGAAAAGCTTTTCATCGAAGAACTCAAAGACCTCTACTCGGCGGAGAAACAGATCACCAGGGCGCTTCCCAAAATGATCAAAGCGGCCGAGTCTGAGGAGCTCAAAACCGCCTTCGAGAAGCATCTCGAAGAAACCAACACCCATGTTGAGCGCCTCGAACAGATCGGCGAAATCCTTGGCAGAAAACTCACAGGCAAGACATGTGAAGGCATGAAGGGAGTGCTCGCCGAGGGCTCCGAAGTCGTGGAGGAAGTGATCGAAGGCACGGTGCGTGACGCGGGCGTAATCTCAGCAGCGCAGCGGGTAGAGCACTACGAAATGGCCGGCTACGGAGCTGTACGCGAATACGCCGTGCTGCTCGGGCAGGATGAAATCGCGGATCTGCTCGAAGAAACCCTCGAAGAAGAAAAAGCAGCCGACGCGAAGCTCACCGAGATCGCGAAATCGGTCAACTCCGAGGCCCTCGGCGCCGTGGCTTAGCTCATTCAACCAACTCACTCGACAGGCTCCGGACGCGTCTCGCGCACCGGAGCCTTTTTTGTTCTATTGCCTTACATCCGCACAGCTATCTAAACTCGGTAAACGATTGAAGTTCGGCCGCCATCCATCGTGAGCCGACAAGGGAGACGGCCGCGCACCTATGATTAAACTAAGCAAGAGACAGTTCTTGAAAACCTCCGGCGCATTCCTGACCGGCGCGGCCCTGTCGCGCTACTCCAATGCAGATGAGCCCACTGCCCACATGACTAACTGGGCAGGCAACCTGCGCTATCACGCCGACCACCTCTATGCGCCGCGCACTTCGGATGAAGTAAAAGATGCCGTGAAGAAATGCTCTACAGTGCGCGCTCTCGGCTCACGCCACTCCTTTAACACCATCGCCGATAGTCAGACCAACCAGATCTCACTACAGCATCTCGACTCCATCGAACTCAATGAACAAGCACACACAGTAACAGTCGGGGCAGGCGTCCGCTACGGCACACTCGCGCCCGTCATCGACGCGAAAGGATTTGCCGTACACAATCTCGCATCGCTGCCGCATATCACCGTAGCGGGAGCGATCGCCACAGCAACTCACGGCTCAGGCGTGCGCAATGGCAATCTCGCCACTGCTGTTCGTGCGCTCGAGATCGTTACCGCTGATGGAGAAGTCATCACCCTCTCACGCGACCGCGATGGCGAAAACTTCCTGGGCGCAGTTGTCAGCCTTGGCGCTCTTGGCATGATCACAAAAGTCACGCTCGAAGTGCGACCGCGATTCGAAATGACCCAGATCGTCTACCGCAATCTCTCGATGGATCAACTCGAGCACAACTTCGAAACCATCATGGGGAGCGGATACAGCGTTAGTCTCTTCACCAATTGGCAAAACCACAACATCAACCAGGTCTGGATCAAACGTCGCGTAAGTTCCCGGGAGCACCACGAGGTTGCCGCAGAGTTTTACGGAGCCAAACGCGCCACCGAAAACATGCACCCCATCGACGGCCACTCGGCCATCAATTGCACTGAACAGATGGGCGTTCCCGGTCCATGGTACGAACGCATGCCGCATTTCAAGATGAACTTCACGCCCTCAAGCGGCGCCGAACTGCAGACCGAATACTTTGTTCCTCGTAACCGCGCCTACGAGGCCGTCCGTGCCGTCGAGAGCCTGCACGAGAAGATCAGCCCGCATCTCTTCATCACTGAACTGCGCTCCATCGCCGCCGATGATCTGTGGATCTCGATGGCCTACAAACGCGACTCACTCGCCATCCACTTCACGTGGAAGCCTGAGACGCAAGCCGTCATGGCCCTGTTGCCGCAGATCGAAGCAAAGCTCGCCCCCTTCGACGCACGCCCCCACTGGGGCAAGCTCTTCACCATCCCATCAAAGACCCTGGCATCGCGATACGAAAAGTTCGCCGACTATAAAGCTCTCCTCGGCCACTACGACGCAAAAGGCAAATTCCGCAACGAGTTCATCAACTACAACATCTTCGGTGCGTAGTAAAGGAAGTTATACCTTGCGCACTAGATATTTGAGATAACTCCAGGGATGTGTCACGGCGCCGACAAAAGTGTAACGAGTTATGGCCAGCGCACCTCCTGTAGTGATCTCTACTACTCTCTCGGGCAATCGAACCGGCGAGATAGTCTGCATCCCAGCATGAAGATCGGTATCGTAAACGCGAACTTGCGAGAAAAAGCCTTCGCCAATGCCAATATCGTAAGTGCCCGCAGGAAGAGCAAGCTGGAAAACTCCATACTCATTCGTCCGGACGAAAGCCTTAGTAGTTCCCGAAGCTTTTGCGGTTACAAAAGCTCCCTGTGCGGGGCCCGATCCATCCGGTTTCAATACCGTTCCTGTCAGCACCGCTTGCTGCTGACTCCCCTGCTCATTAGAGCCCTGCGCTGCAACACCAGCAGCCCAATCACCAGAGAAGCCGAAGCAACAACCTGTGCTGCGACTGACGCTCTGGACCTACTCTCCAATGTCACCAGCGACCCGTCTCCACGCCGTGTTATCCGCGCGCACAGCTTGCCGCCGCTCTCTCGAACCAGCTTATCGATATGCTTCGCGGTCATCGCCGCAAAGTTATGCACTTGCCTGTCACACAGCTCACAATGCCGCTCGCGCATATCACCGTGCATCGCTCCCCATGACTCTTCACATGGGCGCACAATCGACACATCAAATGGCAGTTTCTTATGCATAAAGGGCGAATGTCCTGCGCCAATATAACAGGGAAACTTAACTGTTGCAGAGAATTATCCTGCCCTGTTGCATAATCAAGTTGGGATTTGTCTTCCTGTTCCAGGTTCCTGTTCGCTCGTCTTTTGAAGAGCAGTAATACCAATTGAATTTAGCCGATTTTTCCCTCTAACCGACATTAAATCATCAACATAACTGAAATATGCATACCCCCGGGGGTGCTTCTCTTTTCCTTCGCCCAAATCGTAGTCGCTCCAGCCAAGCCCAGCGCTCCCCAGAAGAGCCGGCATCCTCAATGCCCCGCAATAAGCATCAACAAATCCGGTGAGGTTCGGCAGCTCAACTTGGCGCCCGACGTCCACACAGCGCCGTCAACAAACGTTACCGAATCCAGATTGATCCACGTAACAGAAGTAAACCCGCGCAGCAACAGGTCGGTCGCGATCTCTCCCTCACCATTCGGCCGAAAGGCCAGATCAAACGTCCGCATCCTGTCCGCCGTCGGTCCCATCCGAAAGCCGCCGCTCCCCTCAATCCCCGAGCCCGCCTCACCCGCCGGAACCCGATACATGCGATTCTCCGCGCCGGTCCCGTGCACCGTCACCCGCACCCGGGCAATCTCCTCAGAATTCTCAGTCTCTTTCCCAAGCGTCAGGTGAATGCGCTGCACCGGCCCATCCACTTTGCCCTCACGCCCCTTATCGGCAAGCAGCAGATCGCCCATACCTTTCTGCTGCGCCCGCATCGAAATCGGGCACCCCGCATCCATCCGTCCCGGAATAAGCTGAACCGCATCGCCCGATCCACCGACCTTTGAATCGGGAGCCTGTCCCTGCGATACCACGAATATCGAACCCATCAAAATCGCCGACGAGAAAAGCACCATACGCTTCATCGAACTCTCCTTAACAGGTGATCGAATGGCCGTATTATCGTTGACGCCAGTACGGTCGCCCGCATTAGGCAGATCCCGCAACTGACTCAATCCCCCAACAACATACTCCCGCTGACCCCTAGTGGCAACGCCTTCCCTAAGCTTTGAGACGAACAGGCATTCACTGCGTCACCGCGTTGTCAATAAAGTCTGACACTTTCGTTACGCTATCCTTACTCTCATGTGTGTCGATCATCGTACCCTGAGCCAACCATAATGGAAACAGCACGCCCGAACTCAAGGAGCCGATCGATGCAAGGTACCGCCGAATACTCAGAGACGAAAAGCGATAAGCTTGGCGCTGCCGCCGATTTTCTCCAGAAGTATCGCTGGGCCTTCGTATCCGTGCTGCTTGCGTTTATCGCGATTGCCGCCACCTCGCAATCTGCAGTCAAGCTCTTCTGGTGGGACGAGCTCGCCAGCTATGACGTGGCCAAACTGCCTCACGCAGCTGATGTCTGGAGCTTCTTCCGGGCCGGCCTCGATACACCCAGCCCAGTTCCCACATTGATCGTGCAGGCCACCCTGCACCTCATCGGATCGACCGAAGTACTCGCTCGCCTTCCCTTTGAAATCGGCTTCTTCCTCATGTGCCTCTGCCTCTACGGCGTCACCGCGAGACGCTACAGCGCGGGCTACGCGCTGGCCGCATTGATCCTGCCCGCTCTCATGGGAGCCTTCTATTTCGCGTCGGAGCTTCGCACCTACGGAATTGTGTTGGGCGCCGTCTCTGTTTCCCTCTACTGTTGGCAAAACGTCGAACGTCGCGGCCCTACTCGTATCCTCGGGCTTCTGGGAATCTTCGCCGGACTAGCGCTCTCAATCCTCTGCCACGCATTCGCAATCTTCGTCATGGTGCCCTTCACCGTGGCTCAGTTCACACGAGACTGGCGTGCGCGCCGCATCGACATACCCGTCTGGATAGCGATGCTTCTTGCGCCAATATGCCTCGTCACCGAACTGCCCGGCATGCACGCCGCGCATCAGTACTACGGCAGCAGCTTCTGGGCAAAGCCCAATCTCAGCGCCATGATCTGGTCATACTCCTACGCGCTCGGAACCGGCTGGATGATCGCCGTCATTCTGCTCCTGCTGGCCTGCCCGCCCCTGCAGCGCCGCTTCGCCGCAGCCCGCACGCCGGGAACAGATCGCGGCTTCAGCGTTCCCGAATGGGTAATGATCGCTCTGCTGGCCGCTCAGCCGCTTATCGCGTGGCCATTCTCTCATTTCATAGGTGTCTACGTAGCGCGCTACACAATCGCTCTGACCATCGGGGTAACTCTCCTCATCGTCGCCGCTATCGCCGAAGCGACAAAACGCAACCGGCTCACAGGCTTCGCGCTCGCACTCATCTTCGCTGTCGCCTTCGCGCAGGATAAGCATCGAATGATCTCCGAGGCCATGCATTCACATCAGGCACTGGCCGTGCAGTTGCAGCAACAACCCTGGGTCAAAGTCCTCGAAGAGAGCTCGCTCCCAGTCATCGCGCCTAACACCCCTGTCTATACGCAACTGCAGCACTATGCATCTCCCGCGCTCGAGCCACGTCTTTATTACACTCTCAACACACCTTCCGCGCTTCGCCTCGATGAAGATCCCGGTGCCGAGCTCTCAATGAAGCTGTTTTCGACCCGCCTCCCGTTCCTTCGCGTACAGGAGTTCTCCGACTTCACCCGCCAACATCCAAGCTTCCTCATACTGGTTGAGTCGCCTCTACCTCCTTCTTTCAATCCGGGAAACTACACCACACACCTGATCGGCAGCTACAAGGCTCCTGAGAAATTCGGAGTCAGTTACTTCTCCGTCTATCAGGTCGATGTAAACTCGCAATAGCCGGTACCTGCAATTCACAGACTGATAGATGACCTCCTCCCTCACTTGCACAGTTATCGTTCCTTGTTACAACGAAGCAGCACGTCTCGACACGGATGCCTTCCTCGAGTTTCTTACGCAGGATCGCGGAATCTCCATCCTGTTTGTCAATGACTGCAGCACGGACAACACTCTTCAGATCCTTGAACAACTACAATCCAGATGCCCCGAAAGAATCGGCGTCCTCAACAAGCTGAAGAATGGCGGCAAGGGCGAAGCAGTTCGCGACGGAATGCTCCAGGCAATCCGGCATGGAGGATCACAAGTCGTAGGTTTCTGGGATGCGGATCTTGCGACCCCGCTCGACGCAATCCCCGAGCTCTTGAACGAGCTTGAAAAGAACGACCGACTGCAGATGGTCCTCGGTTCCCGAGTTCGATTGCTGGGCAGAGAGGTGCGCCGAAAGGCCTCACGCCATTACTTGGGCCGCATCTTCGCCACTACCGCATCCACTCTTCTATCGTTGCCCGTCTACGACACGCAATGCGGTGCGAAGTTGTTTCGCGTCTCTCCTCAGCTTGAGGATCTACTCGCAACGCCCTTCAGCTCCCGCTGGGTCTTCGACGTCGAAATTCTCGCACGATACATCGTGGCGAACAATGGCGACCGTGACCGCCTCTACACCACAATCTACGAGTTCCCCCTCAGAAAATGGGAGGATGTCGCAGGCTCCAAGGTCAAGCCGCTGGACTTCGTTCGCGCCTTCGGCGACGTGTTGAAGATCTATCAGCGTTACTTGGCGTAGCTGTTCGCGCTCGATCCCTCAACGCTACTCCCGCACCAGCTTTCGCTGCAGCGCCTCCAGCGTTTGCCCTTTCGTCTCAGGATAGAAGAGCAGCACCACAATAAATTGGATCACCGTCATCACGGCGAAGAACACGAATGGTGCTCCCCCCGATTTCGCGGCCAATATCGGAAAAACTAAAGCGATAGCTGCGTTCATGATCCAATGCGAACTGTTCCCAACGCTCTGTCCCTTGTTGCGAACAACGTTGGGAAAGACTTCGCCGATATAAACCCAGATCACTGCTCCTTGCGAAACCGCAAAGAAACCAATGTAGACAACCAGCAGCCATAGCAGGGCCGCCTGGTGCGATTGGGTGATAAAGACGTATGCGACGCCGGCAAGACAACTAGCTGTCCCGAGCGCACCTATCAGAAGCAATGTCTTGCGTCCCAGCCGATCGATCAACGTCATTCCAACCAGCGTGAAAACCAGATTCGTTGCGCCGATCGCAATTGCCTGCAGATCGCCGGAAAGTCCCGTGAAACCTGCCGCAGCAAATATGTTATTGAGGTAATAGAGAATGGCGTTGACACCCGCAAGCTGATTAAATGCGCCGATACTGATCGCGAGAAAAAGCGGGTACCGGTATTTCCACTGAAACACAGGTTCGTTGGCCACAGCATGGCTCTCACGAATGGCCTGCTGAATATCAGCCAACTCGGCCTCAGGGTCAGGATCGCCCATCAGCTTTAGCACAGCCAGAGCTTCGTCGATTCGGGACTTGGAAACCGACCACCTCGGACTGCGTGGGATGCCGAACAGCAGTATGAGAAAGAAGATGGCGGGAATCGCGGCTACGCCCAGCTGCGTTCGCCACTCCCATGCTCCCAGGTGAAGCTCGCGCACGCCAAAGTTGGACGCGTAGGCCAGTAGGATCCCGATGACAACATTGATCTGGAAGGTGCCCACCATACGGCCGCGCCACTTCGCAGGAGCAAGTTCAGTAATATACACCGGCCCCAGCACCGATGACGCGCCGATGCCCAGCCCGCCGATGAAACGGAAACACAATAGCGAGTACCAGTCCCACGCAAACAGGCAACCAATGGCGGAGATGACATAGAGCACCGCCGTTATGCGCAGTGTCTCGCGCCCGCCCAGCTTTTCGCCGACAACTCCGGCAAACAGCGCGCCGATCACAGTGCCCAGCACGGCGCTGAACACGGTAACCCCTTCGGTAAAGTGCGAGAGATGATAGAGCCGTGTGACGGCGTCTATGACCCCAGCGATCACCGCCGTGTCGAATCCGAAAAGCAGCCCGCCGAGTGCGCCGCTTATGGTGGCCTTCATCAGGTTAAAGTTGGGTCGCATCTATCTCCCTGTAGAGCGCGTCGTGATTGCAGGATCACGGGCCATCATACAGGGAAGATCCAACCTTCCGTCGACACACTGCCTCAGCAGTCCGCTTGCTCAGCTCTCCTCAACCTCAGCCGCAGGCGTCGCCTTCGTCGGCGTCACCGTCAGCAGCCGGCATCGCTGTTTCCCGGCCGCTCCCCACATCATCGGCAAATCGCTCTCCAGATAAGCGCAGTCGCCTGTCTCGAGCGTCTCGCGCATCCCGCCAACATCCAAATGCAGTCGGCCATCCAGCACATAGACAAGCATCGCCCCGGCGTTTCCAATCTCCGGCTCGCCAGCCCCTGAGCCTGAGGCCAGGTCGACAAGGCAAGCGTCCATTCGACGGTCCGGCACTCCCGGATTCAGCAGAATCAGCGAACTCGAGTCCGTGCTCCTCCCGCGGCCCTGCGTAGCCACTTTTCGCGTTACCGAGAGCGAGTGCTCCGTCGGCTCGCAGAAGAAATACCCCAGCCCTACGCCATGTACCCGGCAAAGAGTCGCCAGCGTCAGCAGTGTCGGAGTCATCCGGTCAGTCTCAAGTTTTGAAAGCAGGGCCGTCGATAGTCCAGTCTCTTCCGCGAGCCGCGCCAGGGTCAGCCGCTTCTCGGTCCGTAGCCCTCGCAGCTTCATCCCGATGCAGTACGGCGCCAGAAACCACTGCGCATGCGAGACAGTTTTAGCCATAATGTTTCTTCTCCGGAAACAGTCTTCCATCCTCTCTCTGCAAAAATTCTTGAAGAATTTTGGAAATCCCGCTCAATGTGTTCAAACAGACATTGCTACCGGCAAGACTGACAGGTCACGCTCGGGGTAGCGATGGTTCAAAGTTAGAATGCAGGCTAGTGCGTTGACCTAACTTCAGGCATCAGGACAAAAAGTCCGGAAAGGTCGTTGACATCGTGCGATTCTCTTTCGACTCCTCCCCTCTCGTTCTCCTGAGTTACCGCAGCTCTCCCCGAAACTCGAGAGCTCGCCGCCGGATAACTCTCGCGCTGGCATCGGTGGTAACTTTTCTGCTGCCAGCCGCTGCTCTCGCAGATACGATCACGCTCAAAAATGGCGATCACATTACAGGCGCTGTCAGCCAGATGACCGGCGGTAAACTCACCATCCACACCGACTACGCAGACGACGTCAACATCGACTTCGCCAAGGTCACCGCCGTCAAGATCGACAAGCCTGTCGTCCTCTCGATCGAAACCAAGACCGGCAAAAAGCTCAGTATCCGTGAGGTTCAAATCACAGCCATCGACCGCACCGCCGATGGATTCGCAGTCACCACTATCTCAGGCACCGAGAACATGGCCGCTGCCAGCGTGACCACAGTTCGTACTCCGGCCGCTCAGCAGGCCTATGAAGCATCGCTTCGCCCCGGCTGGCTCCACGACTGGACCGGCGTCGCCAACCTGAGCCTCGCCCTGGCCCGAGGCAACAGCGACACAACCACGCTCGGTGTCGGCGTAAACCTCGTTCGGCCAACGCCTACAGACAAGACATCTCTTTACTTCAACGACATCTACACGCACGACGGTATACTCAATTCCACTACCGCCGATCACATCGGTGCAGGCGCGCGCTACGATTACAACCTTGGCCCAAAGTTCTTCCTCTTCGGTACTGCCGACTTCGCCACAGACCAGTTGCAGGCTCTCGACCTCCGTTCCGTTGTTGGCGGAGGGTTGGGTTGGCACGCGATCACTGGAGACAAGCAGCAGCTTGACCTTTTGGCCGGTCTCGTTTGGACACATGAGCAATACGGCTGGGTACCCCCCGTACCACCCAGCATCGTTCCGATCCCACCCCAGACCAACAGCTTTGCCGCACTCGACTTCGGCGAGCAATACACCCGCAAAGTCGGAAAGAACAGCGTCCTCACCGAACAGGCTTATTTCTTCCCCAACCTCCAGGACACCAGTGAGTACCGCGCCACAGGAACCCTGGGCCTGTCAACGAAGATCAAGTCGTTCCTCAGCTGGCAGACCTCGATGGCCGATGTGTACGTCACCAATCCGCCCGTTGGCACCAAGACCAACGACTTCATTCTGACCACGGGCTTCGGTTTCAACTTCGCGCGAAAATGAGCGAGAAGCCAGCCTGAAGTCGAGCGAAGACGTACGAGCTGACAGCAGTGAGCGCGCGTTGGCCAACCCGGCCATCGCCGCTCCTGTTTACGCTTCGGATCTCCCTCAACCGCCGCCGCATGCTCAGCATCCATAGCACGTTGGTTTCCACGAATGTCGTGGCTTTGGCATAATCAAAATACTATGGTGCAATATCAACCGATACGCGGCGAGTTACTTCTTTTGATATCCACCATTCATCCGTATCTCTGATATAAATAGAACGCTCCTGAACGTCTAGCCCCAATTCGACAGAGCGGCTGACTTCCTGCGTCCTTTCGAACCCGTGATTTCCGGGTTCATCTTCCCCTTGGTTCCCCCGTAACTGATGCTGAAGCATATCCGGTGCGTGTCCACAGTCTGGCAGGTAAGAACAGCTTCTTGCGAGGATAGCTGTCGAAATCCCTCCCGACGAGTACACAGACTCCGGGGACACCGTGGGGACGGCTTTCATGATCAATCCCGAACCGAACGAGCTAGTCGACCGCAATCGATTGCAGTACCGATTTGGCCCCTTCTGTCTACGCTCAGACGGAACTCTCCTACGCTCTCTGTCCGCCATTCCTCTGCCGCCCAAAGAGCTGGCAATTCTCCGCGTTTTAGTCTCCAATGCCGGCACGACCGTGCCCTCCAGCCTTCTCCAAAAGAGTGCCTGGGGTGACGTGAATGTCTCTCCCGCCAGCCTGCCTCGTTGCGTCTCCTCCCTGCGCGCCCGCCTCGAATCGCAGAACTGCATCCGCACCATCTACAAACATGGCTATTGTTTCAATCTGCCGGTACAGCCTGCCCTCGAACCAGCCGTGCTACATAATCAGGAAACTCGCGCCCACCGTGTCTCTTGGGAGGCCGGTCGTCAATCCGGCTTCTGGCAAGAACGGCGCATTGCGAAACCACATACTGTGCCCCGGCTCGCAATTCTGCCATTCGCAACCGGTGAAGGCGTGCCGGAGTTCCTTGGCACAGGCATCCCCGAACAGATCATGATCCGCTTCAGCCGGAACCACCAGCCAGTGGCCGAAATAATGTCACGCGATTCAGTCGCCTCCTTGGTCGCACGCGGAATGACAGCGCAGGAGGTGGGTCAGTCGCTGTGTGCCAGTCTCGTTCTCACCGGAAAAATTAGCGCACTGCCTCTCTATTTCCGTCTCCGTGCAGAGATGATTCGCGTCAGCGACGGCGTTCAGCTATGGGTTGAGGATTTCCTCGTCGAGCGCACGCGTATTTCGCAAGCTGATGCTCGCCTTGCAAAACGCGTGGGTGCTCGCATCCAAAACACCTTCGATACTTTGGAAACCTCAGGTCAACCGATATCATCCGATCCAGACCCTGCCCTGATACCACCCGACGATGCGCAACGAAGCCAGGCCAGTGCACTCTATATGCAGGCCTGCGCACTCTGGAATACGTCGAAGCGGGCCAACATGGAAGAAGCAATGCGAGGCTTTCGATCGGCACTGGAGCTGGATGCAACCCTTCTGCCCGCGCACATCGAGCTGATGCACAGTTATCTCTCCCACTCAGCCTTCGGATTTATGCCACCAGTCGAGGCTGCGGAACTGGCGCGCAAACAAGCCGAAGCGGTCCTCCTGCTCTCTCAGAATGGAGAGCCAGTACACGCTGCGCTGGGATGGATTCATTTCTTCCATGACCGCGACTTTACCGCCGCAGCTAACTCATTTGCCCGCGCTCAATACACCGGATACGATCCCCGGACCCTTATATACAAGGCCCGGTTTGCGCTGGGTCAGCAGCGCTTCGCCGGCGCCATTAGCCTTGTCCGCTCAGGTTTGGAAGTAGATTCGTATTCCCCCGTTCTCTACGGTCGCCTGATCTGGGCACTTCATCTGTCCGGCGACGCTGCAGCCGCTCTCGATGAAGCAAAACGCGCTCTTGTGCTCTTTCCCAATCATCCCGGAATCCTGATCTATTCCGCATACATCTTCGCCGCCTCAAGTGACGATCTCTCCAATCAGGCGCACCCCGAACTGGCAGCACGGGCCGTCACAATGGCTTTAAAGCTGGTCGAGATCGCTCCCAACCTGGATGCGAGCTATTCCGCCCTGGCTTACGCGTATGCCCGGCAGAGCAAAGCCGTTCAGGCCCGCGAGTTGCTCGACCGCCAGCGCTCTCAGGCCCGTGAGCGGTTTATGCTGGCCGGCTTTCACGCCCCCACGCTGCTCCACCTCGGCAAAGTCGAAGAAGCGTTGGAAGACTTGCGCGCCGCCGACAGGCAACGCAGCCCGTGGTTCTTTGAGCAGATTCTCGATCCCCGGCTTAAACCGCTCCGCTCCCGCAAGGAATTCCAGCAACTGACTAGCGGGCTAAGCCAAATGACGCCCGCCTCTGTGGCTTAGGCGCGTCACGCACCTGAGAAGATTCCTAACTCTTCCCAAGTAAAGCGATATATCTAGCCAAACTGCCGCTTCTCGCTGTAGATTTTCCCAGTAGGTTGATCGCCGCTTTCCGAACGGCTATCTGAGGCGTACAACCGCTCTCCGATTCCCGTCCCGCTGCGAATCAAGAAGGAGAATCCCGACAATGAATCGCCCTGCACGCCGGAAGCCCTCTCTGCTCCGATCGCTCCTGTATTGCGCTCCTCTGTCTCTCGCCTTATCGTTGGCTTCCGTCGCACAGCAGCCTGACTATCAGAATCTCCAGCTAAGCCCCGAGGTTCGCGCCCACGATCTCGTGTCAAAGATGACCCTCGACGAGAAGGCCTCGCAACTCGAAGACTGGGCCACCGCCATTCCCCGCCTCGGAATTCCCGACTACCAGACCTGGAACGAAGCACTGCATGGTGTGGCCCGCGCCGGATACGCCACTGTCTTTCCGCAAGCCATCGCCATGGCCGCCACCTGGGACCCGAAGATCGTCCATGCCATGGGCGATGTCGTCTCCACCGAGGCCCGTGCCAAGTACAACCACGCCCAGCAGGAAGGCAATCACCGCATCTTCTATGGCCTCACCTTCTGGTCACCCAATATCAATATCTTCCGCGACCCGCGCTGGGGACGCGGCCAGGAAACCTACGGCGAAGATCCCTTCCTCACCGGCAAGCTCGGAGTAGCCTTCATCACCGGCGTCCAGGGCGACGACCCCTCTCATCCCAGGGCCATCGCCACCAGCAAACACTTCGCCGTGCACAGTGGACCTGAGTCCACGCGCCACACCGCCGACGTCCACCCCAGCCCCCGCGATCTCGAGGAAACCTATCTCCCCGCATTCCGCACCACCATCATCGACGGCCACGTCGGCTCAGTCATGTGCGCCTACAACGCCATCGACACCTACGCCGCGTGCGCCAACAAGATGCTCTTGCAGGATCACCTCCGCAACGCCTGGGGCTTCAAAGGCTTCGTAGTCTCCGACTGCGCCGCCATCATGGACGTCTTCAACGGCCACAAGAACGCGCCGGATATCACGCACGCCGCAGCCGTCTCAGTCGAAGCAGGAACCGACCTCTCCTGCAGCATCTGGGCTCCCGGATTCAACACCCTCGCCGACGCAGTCCGCCAAAAACTCGTCTCCGAAGACCTCATCACTCGTGCCGCCGAGCGCCTCTACACGGCCCGATTCCGACTTGGCCTTTTCGACCCGCCGGGCACAAACCCGCTCGATGCCATTCCCTTCGGCGCCAATGCCTCAGCCGCCCATCGCGCCCAGGCTCTTAAGGCCGCTGAAGAAGCAATCGTCCTGCTCAAAAACGACGCCACACTCCCGCTTAAAAAGACTCCCGCCGGCATCGCGGTGGTCGGCCCTGCAGCCGATCTGATCCAGAGCCTCGAAGGCAACTACAACGGCATCCCCGTCCATCCCGTCGAGCCAGTCGATGGCATCGTAGCCCAGTTCACCGGCTCGCAGATTCACTATGCCCAGGGATCCACCCTCGCCGATGGCGCCAAAGTTCCGGTCCCGCGTACCGCCTTCAACGAAGGCCACGGCCTCACCGCCGAATACTTCGCTACTCCCAACTGGACCGGTCGCCCAGTCGCCATCTCCATCGACCACAATATCCAGGCCGAATGGGGCGACTCCATGCCCGTCCCCGAACTCCATACCCACATCTACTCGGTGCGCTGGAGCGGCAAAATCGCCGTGCCCGCCGCAGGCCACTACACCTTCTCGGTTGAGCCTGCCGATGCCTTCCCCTACTCGCCAAAAGACAGCTATCGCCTCTCCCTCGACGGCAAAGTCCTCGGCGAAGGCGAACTCCGCCGCGCCATCGACATCTCCGCCATGGGCGGCAACTTCAAATCCGCACCGGGGGCAAGCCCCAGCGCACCGCCCGTCTTCAACGGGGGCACGCCAGCCGTAATCTCCGTCGACTTCACCGACACCAACGCCCGCGACTTCAAGCTCGAATACAGCCACTCCGGCGATCAGGCCGGTGGCGGACTCTACTTCAAGTGGGCCGCTCCTGCTCAGGCGCAACTTGATGAAGCCGTAGCGGCCGCAAAACAATCCGACGTCGTCGTAGCCTTCGTCGGCCTCTCCCCGCAGCTCGAAGGCGAAGAGATGCCCATCAAAATCGATGGCTTCGCAGGTGGAGACCGCACCAAGATCGGCCTCCCCGCCGCTCAGCTAAATCTCTTGAACGCCGTCGCTGCCACCGGCAGGCCCGTAGTTGTAGTGCTGATGAGCGGCAGCGCCGTCGCCGTACCACAGGATCACGCAGCGGCGATCCTCGAAGCCTGGTATCCCGGCGTCGAAGGCGGAACAGCCATCGCCCGCACCATCGCCGGACTCAACAATCCAGCGGGCCGCCTGCCTGTCACCTTCTACCAGAGCGTCGACGACCTGCCCGCCTTCGACGAATACAGCATGAAGAACCGCACCTACCGCTACTACACCGGCAAGCCCGAATGGAGCTTCGGCTTTGGCCTCAGCTACTCCACTTTCAAGTACGGTTCGGTCACACTCTCATCCAACAAGCTTCAGGCAGGCGAGCCGCTCACCGCCACCGTATCCGTCACCAACTCGAGCTCCATCGCTGGCGACGAAGTAGTCGAAGCCTACATCAAAACCCCACAAACCGGCGGCCCCATTCACTCCCTCGTAGGCTTCGAACGAGTTCACCTGCAAGCCGGCGAAACCCGCGACGTCGTGATCCACTTCGACCTCCGCGCCCTATCGAGCGTCGACGACAAAGGCGAGCGCAGCATCCTTCCCGGCAAATATGAACTCACCCTCGCCGGAGCCCAGCCCTCCGAAACCACATCCAAATCCGCGGCCACGTTCACGGTCACAGGAACGCAACTACTACCGCGATAAACCTCGGAATTCATAAAGTCTTAGCCCTCGCCCAGATCGAGGGCTGAGACTCACAAGAACTTCTCTTCCTGCGCCCGAAGATCAAATTACAAGTAGACCCCACTCGACCACATTCCCAATTCCGGTAGTTAAGCGGCGCTACTTCACTTTTTCTTCTTAGACGGAGGATTGACAGCGGTCGTATTGCTCGGCTGAGCGGAGGCGAGCGTCGCGGCTCTGCCTGCTGCTGCGTAAAGATTGAGGCGGGAATAGACGCCGAAGGGTGAGCCGTTGTCCAGGAAACCACCTCCGGGACCTTCCGTCTCCGTGAGAATCTGGTCGGCTTGCTCCAGAGTCAACGATGGGAAGGCGACGGTGAGCAGATATCCGGCCTCTGGAACGAGCTTGCCGACGTCTTCGGTTGTACTGGCGTTCTTGGGATAGACGACAGGCAGGTTGTAAGTCTGCGTGGAAGCATAGAAGGCCTCGTTCGCTGCCCGATTGCTCAGGCGACCGGTGTCTTCGCGTGCGCAATCCTGAATCGTTTTGCCGCATGCCGCCTGGAATGCCGTGACCATGTCTGCGCGGGCCAGTTTCATTGCGGCCTGGAAGTCCTTGATGGCCGGAGCGCCGCTTAATGTCTGGCCGACATAGGCGGGATCGTTCGCGAGAAGATGAGCGAGATCGTAAGTCGCGAGTGTACGGCCGCCCATCACATCCATCGCATAATGCGCCCCCATAAGGATGCGATCATTCCCATATTCAGCGCCCCGCGTGATCATTTCTTGGTATCTCTCCGGCACCAGGACGGCTAGAACGAGCGATCCAGTATAGCCATAGGTAGTGTGGCCGCTCGGGAAGGAAGGGCTGTTAGTCAGGTCCATCAATGGCCCGCGATTGTAGACCCGGTTGTCGGAAGGAACATTCAGATAGTCAGGACCGACGATGGGAACAATGCTCGGCTCGGTTTGAAACGGGCGCGAGTTTCCGAATGCATCAGCGCCGGGGGAGCCTGCCGGAAATCCGTAGCTCCTGCCGAACATATCGGGAGCGCCGCCAATCTCTTTGAGGATCGCCATTGCCTCACTTGAGACAGGCGTTTTTCCATCGGTCGTCGTGTTCGCGAAGAAGTACTTGCCGGCGTTTGAGTGCGGTGCGGTGGTCGCATTCGCATAGGCAATTACGTCGGTGACTGCCTGGGAAAGCTTGGTGAATTGCGTTCGATCAATGTAGTGAGCGCGTGCCAGATAGGCGGAGCCAAGCGTCGTCCCAAGTCCGTCAGCGAGTTGGGAGAGGTTGCCACTGGTGATAAAGACGTCCTGAAGCGCCTGTTGCTGCTGCTGCGCAAAGGGCAGAAGCGTGGATTGCCTGATTACTCCAGTTTGAATACTGCCGGTAACGGTATAGTTCGACGCGAGGGCTGCCTGGCCTTCCGGTGTGTTTGGCAGGACGGTGACTGGCGCGAGCCCTTTCAGCACGGCCATGTCGGTGGCCGATTGTGCTCCAGCCTGAAAGGACATCAGCGCACAGAGCGCTGCAATCACCAAACGTGTCTTGCCTGTCATTTTGTCGTCCTCGAGTTTTCGGTGGGCAATTTCTACACGCCTCAATTTACCACCAGAACCTCAGTAGCAGATTTAATGTAAGTTACGATCCACAATCAGGCCGAGCCAGACAGCGTCATACCACGCCGCAGAATTTCCTAAATATCCACCAATCTTTGGCTTCCTATAAAAAACAATTAACATTAGTCCGTGAGTCGCAAAGGAAGCCGGACAACCGTTCCCAGCAAACCAGACATCCGAACCGTGGCGGCACTCGCCAAGGTTTCGATTGCAACCGTCTCACGAACCATCAACGCTTCGCCCGCTGTCAGCCAAAAGCTTTCCCAGCGAGTCTGGCAGGCCATCGAGCAGCTCAACTATTTCCCCAACACCCACGCCCGTAGCTTGGTCTCAGGCCGCAGCCGCATCCTCGGTATCATCGTCGAAAATATCACCAACCCCTTCTTCCCCGAGCTCATCGCCAGCTTCGAAGAGATTGCCGTCGCTCATGGCTATGAGATCCTCGTCAGCTCCACCAATAGCAACGCCATCCAGCTCACCAACTGCGTCCGGCGCATGCTCGAGCGCAAGGTCGAAGGCGTCGCCGTTCTCACCTTCGGCGGCGAGGAACCGGTCCTCGATCAGCTCGCGCTGCACCACATGCCCATCGTGCTAGCCGAGTTCCACCTTGACGACCCCAAAGTCAGCACCATCCTCCTCGACTACTCCGCCGGAATCCACGAAGCAGTCGCGCACCTGGTCGCGCTCGGCCACACTCGCATCGGATTCCTGGCTGGCCCACACACACTGCATTCAGCCCTCACGCGCCGCAACGCCTTCCAGCAGACCATGTCCGAGGCTAACCTCAAAGTCCATAAAAACTGGATCATCGAGTGCGATCACACCCTCAAAGGCGGCGTCGCGGGCTTTGAAAAGCTCATGGCCCTGCAGACCCGTCCCACAGCGCTCATCTGCTCCAATGACATCACAGCCATCGGCGTCCTGCGAGCTGCATACATGGCCGGCTTGCGCGTCCCCGAAGACCTCTCCGTGATCGGCCTCGACGACATCGACTTCGCCGAGTTCACCCTGCCGCCGCTCACCACCATTCGCCTTTCACGCGTCGAGCTAGCCAAAGCGGCCTTCGACGCCCTCCGCCTACAGGCCGAAAATACAACCGACCCAGTCATCCAGCGCGAATTCCTCGTCTCCACCAGCTTGGTAGTCCGCGGCTCAACCGCAGTCCCAGCGCACACCAAATCCAGCAACCACCACGATCAATCCCACGCAAACGCTTGAACTCGCCAGCAGCTATCAGACATGCGAACAGACTGAAAGCTTACCTCGGCCCGCCATTGCGCATCGCCGCAACCGCCTCATAACTCCGATACGCCCCCGCCTTCCGGTCCGGAATCGCTTCTTCCTCGCCAAATCGCACCATCGCATGAAATCCTGGCACCCCCAGCACTCGCATCAGGTGGGGCAAAAACAGATCATCTCCAAACCAGCACAGATCCCGCTCCGTAAGCGCCATTCCCCTCGGGTCATAAAAAATCGCCATCGGAACCACCCGAAACCCGCCCTCAGCCGCAGGCGCAAACAGCGGCGAATTGAACCGAAGCATGTCGCTCCCATCCGTGCTCGTCCCCTCAGGAAAGAACAGCACAGAAACCCCCTCTGTCAGCACCTTCGCAATATGATTCGCAGCCCTCCACGCGCTGCGTCGGCTCGCGCGATCAACAAAGATGGTGCCGCCAAGCCGCGCCAACGTGCCAAAAGCCGGCCACTCCGCGACATCATGCCTGGCCACAAACGCGCACGGCATCGCCGCCGCCGCAATCACAATATCCAGATAGCTGAGATGATTGGCCACAACGAGAGCGGCTTCTTCTGGGGGCGTTCCCTCAACCCGGTAGCGAATGCCCAGCGCTCTCAGCACCAGCCTGCCGCAAAAGCGCATCCACCGCGCGCGCTCATGCGAACCCACTCTTCTGCCTCGTATTGCACAGGCAAGCCAGAGCATCCCAAACCGTGCAAAGCAGAAGAGCAACGCACAAGCCAGCAGAGTGCCGCGCCAGGCGGCCCGCGGGTTCACTGCGTAAGCGGAGCGAGAAACCGGTTCCGCGCAGACGACGAGATTGTGCGCAGATCCAGAAGCGTCAGGAAATCGATCGTGCCAAAGTCCTTGTCCCATGCCGGCGCACTGCAGATGCGCGCCCCGATCGCCAGATATGTCTTCAGCAGCTTCGGTACCTTCACCGGCTGCGAAGCAGTCTCCTGCCCGTCACCTTCATTCGCGGCAACCATCTCCGGATCCGGGCATTCAAAGTTAGGCATCGGCCGCGTGCTCAGCTCCTCAGGCACGCGATAATTCCCAAGCTGGCGATACATCTGCCATCCCTCGCCCGGGTCCGCCGAGTTGAGCGAAGAACAGCCGATCAGATAGCGCAACTGCATATCCGTAGCATACTGTGCAATCCCGCGCCACAATAGTGTCAGTACCTCAGGAGTGCGATGCTCCCGGTCAATCGAGGCGCGCCCCAGTTCCAACACCTCGCCGCGCATCGCCTCATAAGACGCGAAATCGAACTCCTGCTCCGAGTAGTAGCCAAGATTCTCCGCCGCCGTCACGCCCGACTGCATCCGATAGGTCCCTACAATGCGCCGGTCCACCTTGTCTTCAACGACCAGGTGATCGCAGAACAAATCAAAGTGGTCCGTATCAAGCCCCGTCTCATACGAAGCCTCAAGCCCCTTGCCAAGCTCGATATTGAATACCTTGAATCTAAGCCGGCAAACCGCATCCCGGTCAGCCACGGATTCAGCCAACCGCACCCGGTATCGCCCCACCTCAGCATGAATACGCGGGCGAAGCGTTTCAACTGCACTCGAAACCGGATCGACGATCGCCGGCGGCACAACGCCCGCAGCGATCGCGGAATCAGAGCTGGAAAGTGAAACATCCCAAAGCGGCGTAGAATGAACCGCCAGCTTATTTAGAATTTCAACCCCGGTTTGAGCATTCACGCGAACAGTATTGTCTAAGTTCTGCAAAAACCAGATGAATCTGGTGCAAACACAGTGCAAATTCTCGGGGTAGTACCCGCCGGTTAAACCGCCGGCAAGACAACGTTTTCGATGTCCAAGGGTACGGACTTCAGCGCATAAATAACATCGCAAAATCAGGCCTTAGACCCTGAGGGTCGACTCTCAGCTCAGGATCAAACGATCTCTCTCGTCCGAGTCATAGCCGGCCTCTCATCCACCAGCTCATTCAGCGTCTCGATAAACTGCACTGTATGCGGTAGTTTCGCATGCAGGTCAAACGCCGCTTCATCGACCCAGCAGGAGTGAATCACGAAAAGCTGCGAATCACGCATCGACCGAAATGCCCGAATATAAATACATCCCGGCTCCTCCCGCGAAGGCCCAAGCACGGCGCGTACCGACTCTTCGGCCTCTTCTTCCTTGCCCTCTTCAACATGGAATCGCGCGAAGAAATGCAGATCCATCAATCACACCTGCTTTGCGTTTAGATGCCAACTGTCATCCCCCGGCAATCGAGGGAATCACGAGCACCTCATCGCCTTCTTGGAAAGCATACTTCTCATTGCCTAGAAAGCGAATATCCTCTTCATTCACGTAGAAGTTGATGAACTTGCGGACCTGCCCATCCTCCCCGCGCAGATGCTGTCGCAGCGCCGGAAAGCGCCCCTCAAGATCCTTCACCAGCTCAGGCAGATTAGCCGCATTCGTATCGATCTCGCGGACATTATTCGTGTGCTTCTGAAATGCATTAGGCAGCAGAACTTTGATAGACACTATGCCACCCCCGCAAACGTGCCCTGCTGCTCTTCCAAGTAGGCGGAAAAATCCGCCATCCTCGGTCGCACCGGCACAGCCTGTTCATACGCGCCTTGCAGCACGTCCGTCGTCTTGAGCCCATTGCCGGTGATGCAGCTTACCGTCAGCTCCTCCGGCTTGATGCGCCCATGCGCATACAGCCGCGCCGTCACTGCCGTCGTCACGCCGCCTGCCGTCTCCGTAAACACGCCCTCGGTTTCAGCCAGCTCCTGGATCGCCGCAACAATCTCGACATCCGAAACATCCTCAGCCCAACCGCCCGAGTCGCGAATCACCCGAATCGCATACGACCCATCCGCAGGATTCCCAATCGCCAGCGAGCGCGCAATCGTATTCGGCCGCTGCGGTTCAATCCCATCCGCTCCGGTCTTCACCGCCGTCGAAATCGGCGAGCATCCCGTAGCTTGCGCGCCAAAAAACTTCACCTGCTTGTCCTCTACCAGCCCCAGTGCAACCAGCTCGCGAAACGCCTTCCTGATCTTCGTAATCAGCGAACCGCCCGCCATAGGAACCACCACGTTATCCGGCAGCCTCCACCCAAGCTGTTCCGCAATCTCAAAGCCCACTGTCTTCGAACCCTCGGCATAGTACGGCCGCAGGTTCACATTCACAAAGCCCCAGTTGTACTTCTCCGCAATCTGCGAGCACAGCCGGTTGCAATGATCGTAGTTGCCATCAATACGAACCAGCGTCGCCCCATACACCTGCGTATTCAAAATCTTCGCCGGCTCCAGATCCGCCGGAACCAGGATGTAAGTCTTTAGCCCCAGCCGCGCCGCACCCGCCGCCACAGCATTCGCCAGGTTCCCCGTCGACGAGCACCCGACCGTATCAAACCCAAAAGCCTGAGCATTCGCCAGCGCCACCGCCACTACGCGATCCTTGAAGCTCAGCGTCGGCAGGCACACAGCATCATTTTTAATGTAGAGATTCTTCGCGCCAATCCGCTCCGCCAATCTTGGTGCCTCCAGCAGCGGAGTCAGCCCCGCAGGAGTCTGCGGCACGTAGCTGTCCGCAACCGGAAGCAGCGCCTTATAGCGCCACATGTTCAACGGTCCTGCGGCAATGGCCTCGCGCGTAAATCGTCCGCGCGCATAATCAAGATCGAAATCCACTTCCAGCGGACAGAAACACTCATCACAGATTGAGAGCGGCTGATTCCCATAACCCTTGCCGCACTCCCGACATCGCAGCTCATAAGCAGTAGTCACAATTCCCTCGCTATAGCGCGAGCGGCCAGCTACGTGTACGGCGACGCGTATCTCGGCTCAAACCGTGAGCGAACTTGAGAAGGATTCCTATACAGATGCGCACAGACTAAAAAATTGAGCGCATCGTCCGAATCTCATGTCCCCCGTTACCGGGCGAGAGTTGACACCGTGATCCAGAATTGCTCCGGCCGGTTGTCGTGGCGTCACAGGGCTCGTCCCTCAACCACTCTGCATGAAATCCAGGTTCGACTCCGTCAGAATCGAACCAGAATATGTATCTGTGATATCACAGCTTGAGTTCGAGTGCAAGCTCGTTACCGTCCGAACCGCGCAAATCGGTACCTACCTACCCGCATGTTCATAAGAGTGATTGCTGGCGGCTAGCCGGTTTCTCCGTACTAATTGGTTCTCGACATCACGGGATCCGTTGAACCCATTGGCTCCGCCAGGCAGGCGCCTCGAAGGGATCGGCGAAATACTGCGTCTCGTGCACAACCTTGCCGTTGCGGAACTCCATAATGCTCACTGTGTATGCCTGCCGCCCCTGGTAATCGATTGTGTTTCCGTGACCCACAGATCATCCTTTCCGACCATTCGCCTGACGTTAAAGCCCGACGGCTTCCCGGGATGATGGCTCCGCAAGGCCTGCAAGTTGCTTCGCCCAAGGATTCGCTCGCCTGATTGCGGATAATCACAAATGGCATCGTCATCGTAAATATCGTGTTCCGCGTTTACGTCTCCGGCTGCCGACGCGTGCCAATGCGCGTTCAGCGCTTCACGTATTTGTTCCTCTTGCATAGACCACTCCAGGTGCTGGTTGGCTTTCATGTTGATTGAACTCGTGGAATGAAGCCTGGGCTGCCGGTCTTCACCACGTCATTGAGCCTTTGTCTCGTCTGAATGCGATTGATCTCGTCAAGCGCGTCTTCTGGAAGTGCGGAGATGTTGAAATTCTCCCGCGCCCGGTCTGCACCCTTCGGCGTGGTAAGCAAAGCCGTGCCACGTTGCACCGCCCAGGCCAGCAGCACCTGTGCTGACGTCTTTCCAACTCGTGCAGCAATTGCCAAAATCACTGGATCTTCGAGTGGCCCCGGCCTCATTCCATGACCCAAAGGCGCGAAAGCCAAAAACACAACGTCCTTCTCCTTGCAGAACTCCAGGAGCTCCGTTTCCGGAAGATACGGATGCGACTCGACCTGGACCACAGCCGGTTTTATTCTCGCCGCCTCATAGATCGTCAACAGTTCGCTCAAGCTGATGTCCGACAATCCAATGGCCCGGCACTTGCCACGGTCTACAAGACTTTCCATTGCCCTCCATGTGTCGAGCAAAGTTACTCCGCTGTCGTAAATAACATTGCCGTTTTGATCCCGCGGATCCTGCTCGTCTCCGGGTTGAAACGCAAACGGAGTGTGAATGAGATAGAGATCCAAATAGTTGAGGCCAAGTCTCTCCAGACTCGCCTCAAAAGCCGGTTCGACGCGCTCGGGCCGATGATTGGTGTTCCACAACTTCGTGGTAACAAAGATGTCTTCACGCGCAATCCCTCCAGCGGCAACTCCTGCCTGCAAAGCCTCGCCCACCTCACGCTCGTTCCGGTATCGTTCCGCGCAATCAAAGTGTCGAAATCCAGCTTCCAGCGCGTCTCTGGTGGCATTCATCGTCACAGCTAGGTCGGGAATCAGGGTGCCAAACCCGAGCACGGGAATATGGCCGGCTCCGTGGTTGAGCGGAATTCTCGCATTCCGAAAATCAGAAGATTCGATCATGATGACTCCTCGGCCGGCGATATTGGCCGATCACTATAATTTCATGCTGAGGTAGGGTTTCTATGCTTCCATTTTGGTTTCACAAAAGCGCAACGCTAATAAGGGTACTCGCGCTTGTTTCTGTCTCCTTAATCTCTTGCGTCTGGACCTCATGCGTCGCGTGCGCTCAGGAGCAATCGCCTGCACTTATGAATCCGGTCATTCCAAATGCGGCAGATCCTTTCATCACTCGCTCCGGCAATCAATATCTACTGCTAGCCACACACGAAAACACCATTACCATCTGGTCCGGAACATCTCTCGCATCGCTACCCCAGAACCCCAAAATCGTTTGGAAGCCGTCCGATGCAATGAAACAGGTGTGGTCGCCCACGCTATGGCGCATGCAGGGTAGCTGGTGGATTTACTTCACAGCCGAATATCCCGGTGGAAAGCATGGGATCTACGTCCTGCAGTCGAAGACTGACGATCCGCTGGGCGGCTATACCCTTCGCGGCCTACTACCTCTCGAAAAGACAGCCATCGATCCGTCGATCCTCCACATCCGCGATGTTACCTACCTGATGTATGTCGATGTAGATCCAAAAGGCTGGAACGCGGTGTGGATCACCTCACTGAAAGACCCGATGTCTCCTGTTGGAGATGGACGCCAATTGATCTTTCCCGACATGCCCTGGGAGCGTGGTGCTGAGACCACGCACAACTATCCTGTCGCGGAAGGACCGACGGCCCTGTACCGCGCAGGCAAAACATTCATTGTCTATTCGGGTAGCGACACAGGGACGCATGTGTACTGCCTCGGACTAGTTACGTATCGCGGAATCGGCGACCCAATGCTGACAGAAAATTGGGAAAAGAGCGGTCCAGTGTTTTCTTACAGCGCTGAGCATGGAGTCTACGGACCTGGCCGCGGTGCTTTCACCACATCACCAGATGGAAAGCAGGACTGGCTTGTCTATCACGCGAAGTCAGTAAAGGAATACACCTATGCCGGCCGCAGCGTCCGCATGCAACCATTCACGTGGACCGCAGACGGCAAGCCAAACTTCGGCGTCCCGGTAGCCGAGGGGCCATTCACGCCGAAGCCAACAAAGTAATGCTTCTGACCACTAATTCGCATACACCCGCACATAATCCACTTTAAGTTCCGCGGGAAACACCGTCGTCGCATCCGGGTTACCCGGCCAATCCCCACCCACCGCAAGATTCAGAATCACAAAAGCACTATTCCCGGTGTCGAACGGCCAAACCGCTCCACTCAGCCCGTTCAGACTCGCCGGATTCGTATACGTCACATACGGCTTCGATGGATCGTCAACATAAAACGCGACAGAGTTCTTCTGCCAGATAATCCCGTAGGTGTGCCACCCAGCCGCCGTCTGCCCTGCCGGAAAGTAAAACTTCGTCCCCAGTCCCACATCGCCGGTAAATCCAGTCCCATGCACCGACCCTTCATTCCAGTCCGGTATCGTCGCCGCATTCACGCGCTCCATAATGTCCTGCTCACCGCACGCAGGCCAGTTCACGGTCGCAATGTTGTTTCCCAGCGTCCAGAATGCCGGCCACAATCCCTGCCCCTCCGGTGCCCATATCTTCGCCTCAAGCCGACCATACTGCACACTGAACAACCCCTGTGACTTCATCCGCGCCGACGTGTACCCCGAGCCTACCTTGCGCGCCACAATGTGCAGCATCCCATCGGTCCCCACATACGCATTGGGATTCGCCGGATCGCACGGAGTCGCACTCGATCCCCACGCGCAATAATTCTCCAGCTCGTGATTGCCAAACCCACTCGCGCCAGTATCGTATCCCCACACCGTCGGGTCAGGCTGCTGATTAGAGCCGGTTGTGTTGGCAAACTCATCGCTCCACACCAGCGTGCCCGAAGCGACATTCGGCGCAAACGCCTTCGTCGTAACGGCGCTGTCCCTGTCACCCGCCAGAGTCGCGTAAGCATTCAACGTAAGATTCGAAGCCACCAGAAACGGCGCCTCATAGATCGGCGACGAAGAGCTCGGCTTGCTGCCATCCACCGTGTAGTGAATCGCCGCTCCGCTAGTCGCACTCGCTAGCGAAACCACCTGTGCCCCTGCCAGCGCGGCTTTCACAGTAATTGCCGGCGCCGCCACCTGCGTCTGCGTTGGAGACACCGGCCCTGCCCCATCCGAACCGCCTCCACACCCGCACAACAACGCAATCAACAGCAGCGACACGCCAGTCATTCTCTTCCCTGTCCACACCCAAGCCCTTGTAGCATCGTGCAGCAAGGCCAGTCAATCAAGCAAATAACGATCGCACACCTAGCCTCAAGCAAAAAACGAACGGCCGGGAGTTCATCCCCGACCGTTCGAAAGGAGGCCCGCACGATCTGTCCTGACCGCTTATCTTCGATCTTCGCAAAAACCTGAATAATTCTCTGCAACCAATCCGGAAAAAACTTTACAAAAATTGAGCTGTTCCACTCAGCGATCCAGATTCTTCTCAGGGAAATGCTGCCGGAACGCCTGTAGCGCCCGCTCACTGCGAGACCGGCTCACCGCCGTCTGCACCCGCTTCCGCACCTCCGGCGAACCATACACGCGTCCAATCGCCTCAATCGCCGAATCTGCCCGGCGCGCATCCTCTTCAATCACCGACAACAAAAACTCCAGCGCTTCAGGCAGCCGCGAAACCGCAATCGCATGATCCAGAATCGACCCAAACCATGGATCAGTCCCCTTGCACCGTCGCGCCAGCAAGGCATTCAACGCGGTCAGCTCATGTAGCTCTGCCAGCGCGAATGCCGCCTCCGCCGCAGCCTCTTCCCCATCGTCCAGGAATCCCGCCACTAGCGCAATGCTGCTTTTCCTGTCGGTCTTCTCCATACCCAGCAGCGCTGAGAAACACGCGCCAAGCACCTCAGGCTCATCCTTCCGCAGCAGGATCCGCAGCTTCAGGAGCAGAGCCGCGCTCACGCCGCCAACATTCCCGATCGCCTTCGCCGCTTCTATTCGAACAGTCTTATCCGAATCCAACAGCGGACCCAGCAAGATGTCCAGCAGATCCGCACAGCCAATCTCAGGGCACTCCACCAAAGCATGAGTGCACGTCGCGCGTAGTGTTCCCGCCGTATCCGAATGCCCGCCCCACACTGGCTCCTCTTGCGTATGGTGCAGCCCTCGCAGATACACCTGCGGATCACGGCAGCCCAACTTGACCAGCGCCTTCACCAGCGCATTCTTTGCCCAGCATTGCGGATCACGCCGCACCGCATCTTCAAAAAACCTGTCGTAGGCCGCCAGCACCGCGGGCAGCAGTGCTGTCAGGGAGTAGTCCGCAACAATGCGCGCTGCCTTCCCCACCAGGTAGTTATTCTGGTGCCCCAGCGCTGCGCGAACGCGTTCTACACCGGCGCCATCTGGCATCCGGCCGCTCATCGCCTCAAGCTGTGCTAACTCGTGTTCAAATGATCGATTAACCGGCATCCGCACCCCGCCTCGACCCGCAGGCGCCTTCAATAACCGAGATATCATCCCGCTCCCTCAAAGCAATCAAACCCACCTATCCGTGAGAAGTTATGTAGCGAATGATTTCGCTCGTGGATAATACACAAAATCGCGCAAGTGTTCTGTTCGGTTTCGGAGTCTACTCCTCGATCAGCCGCACCCGGTCACGCTCTCTGACTCCAGCAGCTTGTAAATTCGTAAGATCCTCTAAGTTCTGTCCGGCTGGATACCCAAAAGGTTACCGCGCTCTGGGGTACTGTGGATGAAAAAGATAGGTTACTTTTGGCGAATTCTTGGCGTAGCCTACTTTTCACCGTCAAGGGGGCACCCGCTCTGGCCAACCGATAAGTGCAGTAACTACCCGTGCATCCTGGGCGAAATCCATGGTGCTTTACTAATACGTTTCTCGTCGTCTTTTGGATTTATCGAAAGATAGATCAACTTCGAGCTGCCGCAACGCAGTCCCAATGAGGATTGAGATAAAGGAACGATCGGACGGAGATCGCCTACTTCCCCGTCAGCGCAACAACCGGCACCAACATATCTTCCTTGCGCATCACCAGGTTCGTCGCGTTTAAGCTGGCCAGCTCAAACCCATGCCCGTGCGTAATAGCATCCGTGGGGCAGGCCTCGACACAATATCCGCAGAAGATACACCGGTTGTAGTCGATGTTATAAGTCTTCGCATATCGCTCGCTCGACGAGATACGAACTTCCTTCGTGTTATCCGCCGCCTCGATAAATATGCAGTTAGACGGACACGCCGCCGCGCATAGAAAGCACGCTACGCACTTCTCCAGCCCATTCTCATCGCGCTGCAACTCGTGCGCCCCGCGAAAGCGCTGCTCAAACTTCGCTCCCCGCAGCGGCCCCGGCCCATCCGGATAGTTCTCCACCTGCGTCGGCTCCAGCATCTCCTTGAATGTGATGCTCATGCCCTTGGCAATGCCCGCGATATTGCGCACGATCGACATAGGGCCAGTATACGATGAACCTCGGGAGGAACCCATCATGCCCGTGACACTTCGCCGCGGTCGCCTCAGAACCCACGCCATCTTGTTGGCAATCGCGGCCGGCTTCATTTCCATTGCGGGAATCGCTCAGCAGCCCCCGTCCCAGAAGCCCGCGCCGCCCATGGAGATACACCGCGGCACCGTCGCGACCGGCCCTCTCAAGCTCACCTTCGACGACAAATCCATCGAACTGACAGCCGCCGAACTATCAGCGCTCCCTCACACCACCATCAAGCTTTTCAACGAACACGCCAAGGCCGATCAAAGCTACTCCGGCGTACTTCTCGCCCTCCTGCTGTCCCGTCTCGGAGTTCCCGAAAAGCCGCGTGGCAAAGACTTTCGGCTCTACTTGGTCGCAGAAGGCTCCGACGGCTATCAGGTCGTCTACTCCATCGGAGAAGTCACCCCCGACGTCCACGATGGCATAACCATCGTCGCCGATTCTATGAATGACAAGCCCCTCGGTGACAACGGACAGTTTCAGCTCGTCGCCACTGGAGAAAAACGCCCCGCCCGCTGGGTCCGCAACCTCGTCTCTATCCGCGTCCTCACCGCACAATAGCTACTTCTTCGAGCCCAGCGCCTTTGGCGGAGAAGACTGCCCATGGTTATTCGCCGGCGGAGTCGTTGTCGGCCTTCGCCCCGGCTTCGTCTTCGTCGGCGTCTCAGGAACATCCTGGCATAACGCCGAGTTCTGCCCTCGCGCCAGCTCCGCCAACGTCGGATCAGCCAGCGCCGGCTCAGCTCTGCAGATGCGCCGCATCATATCCTCGGCATGCTTGCCACTCAATCCCTGCGTCTGCTCCATGCCGCTCGTTGGATCAACGCCGTATTCAAACACAAAATCCTCAACCGGCTTCGCCCCACCGTAATCATTATGCGTCCACGTTCCCAGCGTATTGCGCCCCGTGCCATCCACAATCAGCGCATACGCCTGCGAGCGCTTCACGCCCTCCACATTACCCGCCGTCCACACTGTCGCCGCCTGATCCCCACGCATCCACCGCGTGCGCCACGCATGCTCTTTAACGCTGTAATACAACGTCGTAAAAAATGTCGACGGCGATTCGCACCCGTAGCAATCGTCATACAGCAGCGCCAGCTCAGGAGCCTGCTGGTACATCCCGCCAAACGTAGTCCAGTTCAGAATCCTCGGATTCATCCCATGCAGCAGCGGCTGCACATCATGCTTCGCCAGCGAAACGCTCCAGATCGTATAAACATCCGTCGGCGGAGTCGACTGCGGTGTCTTGCGCTCTGCCGTCAACACAATCGCCGAATCCCATTGCACCCCGATCTCGCGAATCGACGTCCACTTCTCGGCCTTCAGCGTCTGCGTCACCCACGTCACCGTAGGCGCATCCTTCGAATCGTGAAAATCGACCCAGTGAAACGCATCAATAGCCGGTTGCGCAACTGCCGCCGTCCCGCCAGCCAGCATTCCCAAGCAAACCGCCAACCCTCGCCAACCCAAGCCCAGCACTCGCATGCCTCTAGTATGCTCCGCCCCACCCCCACTCTCCACCACCAGGAAACTGATCCGTCAATCGCATCACATGCGTCGATTGAATATCTAGTTGGTTTTGAAAGGACCACGGCTTCAAGCCGCGACTGCTATCACTCTCAATCTGATGTCGCGCATCCGAACGGTCCAGGTGCAGGAGCGCCGTTTTCTTCAGTGGCTGTGCAGATCAATGATTCGATCCCCCAGTCCGGCCTGATACTTCTGCCATGTCATCTGCGCTTTCCGCGCAAGTGCCGGGTACGGCCGGTAAGAAAGTGATGGTCGTTGATTTTAGGTCCATCGCAGACATCGCGAGGCCGGCCGGTGGGTTGATCCACTCCAACTTATCTCCAATTTCTTTTCGCAAGTGTCGTCTCGCGAATTTGGCGATAGCACGAACGGCCCGCCATAAGATTGTGGAACGATCGAGGTAAATGGTAACCCCTTCGAGCCGCTTGGTATATCTCGTCAGAAAGCCGCCAGTTGCGCCATAAATCCATAAAGTTTGAAACCCCTCTTCAATGAGTTGCTCGATCACACAACTCCGTAGGAGCGTTGACATTGAAAAGGATTTCATGTGAGTTTCCTCACTATAACTTTGCGCGCATCGCCTTTCATCATTGAATTGCTCCACCAGGACGCCCCGACCTGATTCCTTCCATCCCATGACAACTGCAATCCATCTCCCTTCTTGAGTCCGCAGGCCCGCGAGCATGCGCTTGTCTGCGTTCATCTGAGACGCCGTCCTGATGAGTCGTTGGACTTCGTCGTCGGGCAGACTGTACTTGCTCTTCCCCGATAACGTTGCAACGGCTGTTCTGAACTCGGAGATGTCCATGTTTCCCACATAACTCTGATTCTCATTTTGACTATATTTACGATATCGGCGAATGTCGTTACGCGTTCTTGATCCCAACGTCCTTTCAAACGCTTCATATGAGGATGGCAACGGAAGAATTGGGTGAAGCTCGCGCAATTCCTCAAAGCGCTGCATCGAGTACGCAGAAGCCACCTCTCGAATGGTGCCAATATCAGGGCTATCACGAGCTAGCGTCATGCGAACAGCGCCGATCCTTCTACAGCTGAGCCAACTGGATGCGGCTATCTTGAGAACCGAGTCACGATGCTTGTGAGTGCTGGCCACGGCTAATTCGAGGCTGTCGTCGATGAAAACGTACCCCGAGGGACTTCCCTGAAATCTCATCTCCCAACCGTAGATGACTCCGACGATTTCTCCCATCCGCCTAACCACCGTGACGCATGGCCCTCGGTACCACTCCAGGGTGGCAAGAAAAAAATCTGGCTGGAGCGTGCCCGGCAGATCGCGAAAAAGCGACGAAGCTTCTTCTTTCAGAGCTCTGATTTTGTCAGGCGAAAAAACGATCTCCGCCGACCAAAACGCATTCGACAAGTACGGTCGTCTTTTCGAAACCCGCCTGCGAAAAGGGTCGCCTAGAAGCAGGTGCTTCCAAACCATGAGCGCGATGGAAAGAGGTTTCTCACTGAAACTCATCGGGGGAGGGGATCCTCGCGAGCAGTACAGGATTGAAGCAGCGAACTCAGGTTCGCAACGGGTACATCTGTGTGATGCGCAAACCAGTTTCGGGGTTTACTCTGTCCGGGTCGTCCGATGGAACTGGATTGTCGTAGCTACAGCTATAGCCGTGCCGCACGATTGGACTTTAGCCCTTGAGGAAAGCTTTTCCCAAACAAAGAACTACTTGTTGACAACAACCCCAAACCTGCAATAACCTCCCCTAATATGTTTAGGGAAGAAAGCCAGGACTCAGGCGACCTCATTCAGGGCACGCTCGAAATGCTCGTCCTCAAAGCCCTCGTCCGTGGACCACTCCACGGTTACGCAGTGGCCGAGTGGATCCATCAAACCTCCCAGCAGCTTCTCAAAGTCGAAGAAGGCGCACTCTATCCAGCCCTCCACAGGCTCGAGCTGCGCGGCCTCCTATCCGCCACCTGGGGAGCATCCGAAAACAATCGTCGCGCCAAATTCTATCAACTCACGGCCGAAGGCAAAAAACGCCTCTATGCCGAATCCTCGCGTTGGGCGCGGCTCTCCGCAGCAGTAGCTTTCGTCATGCAAGCCACCTGAATCTAAAGGAGATGCAAGGAGAACCAATGTCTCTCAATCTGAACGAATTTCTCGGGCGCACAAAATCTCTCTTCCGCAAACGCCGCATGAACCGCGAGATGGTCGAAGAGCTGGAGTTCCATCAGGCCCTCCTGCGCGAACGCCTCATACGCGACGGCCTCTCGCAATCGCAGGCCCGCGCAACCGCGCGCCGTACCTTCGGCAATACGGCACGCTGGCATGAGCGCCTCCGCGAGCTATGGCAGTTCCGCACCCTCGAGAATCTCTTTCGCGACATCACCTTCTCCATCCGCCTCCTCAGAAAGACTCCCGGTTTCACCGTCATCGCGCTCCTCACGCTGGCCCTCGGCGTCGGCGCCAACACCGCCGTCTTCTCGCTCGTCAACAGCCTTCTGCTGCGCCCTCTTTCTATCCCGCACAGCGAGGAGCTAATCGTCTTCGGCATGTATCGCGGCGATCTCAACATCATCAACAGCTTCCCTGTCCCCTTCTTCCGTGCACTTGAATCAAAGCATGACGTCTTCCGTGAGGCATTCGCATTTTTCTCAGAGGGAATGCAGGTACACGGCCAATCTACCAATGAAGACATCCCTGGAGTTCTGGTCAGCGGAAACTACTTCGACGCGCTCCAGACCCCGCCTATCATGGGCCGCTACCTCACCCCGGCAGACGATCGCCCCGGAGGTAGTCCCGAAGGCCTCGCAGCAGTCATCAGCGAAGGCTTCTGGCAAAGCTGGTTTGCTCGCTCTCCCAATGTAATCGGCAGCCGTCTTACCATCGCCAATACCGCTTTCACCGTCGTCGGCGTCATGCCTAAGCGCTTTATTGGAGCCGATCCGTTGCGCAGGCCGTCTATCTTTGTCCCGTTGTCCGCCGAGCCAATCATCGACGCACCACGGGACCTGACATCAGCAGGTACGCATGGATGGTGGCTCACCGCAATGGCTCGCCGCCAGCCGGGCGTTACGCTGGATCAAATCAACGCTGCGCTCGGGCCCATCTCCATGCCTATCGTGCGTGCAACGGTCTCCGAGCCGAGCAACATCAACAACCTCGAAAAGAAGCATTTTCATTTTGCAGCCGATTCTGGATCCAGAGGCTTCACCTATATCCGCTCATCCTTCCGCAAGCCGCTGGTCACGCTCTTCTGCATGTGTGGCGGGATCCTTCTGCTAGCATGCCTCAATCTCGCCAGCCTTCTGATGGCGCGCGCTGCAGCGCGTGAGCGCGAACTCGCAACACGCTTCGCTATGGGCGCAACACGCCGACGTCTCATCCAGCAGTTGCTCATCGAAAGCCTCCTGCTCGCACTCGCCGGCACAGCGATCGGCCTCACTCTTGCCCCGCTCGTGAGCCAATCTCTGGCCATAACACTCTTGAGCGGATCTGGCGGAGACACCCTCCATCTCGACACATCGCCAGACCTCCGCGTGCTCTCCTTCGCTGCAGCCATCGCTCTCTTCTCCACAGTGCTCATCGGCTTGATCCCCGCAATACACGCCACCTCAGGCAGCCTCAACGAACAGATCAAAGATGGCCAGCACGCCGCGAGCGCCCGTCGGCGAAATCGCCTTCAACCCATCATGCTCGCCTCAGAAGTGGCGCTCGCATTAATACTTGTAGTTGGCGCAGGGCTGCTCGCTACCAGTCTCTTCCGTCTCTTCACTTCAGGCGCCGGCTTCAACCCCAAAGGCGTTGTCAACATCGCCCTCTCCATGGAGAAGCAGCCACTTGACGGCGATGCCCTCATGCGCCTCTACCAGCAATTCGGCGAGGGCCTGAGTCATCAACCCGGGGTCGCCTCCGTCAGCTTCGCCCGCATCGTTCCACTCACACGTTTCATGTGGGACGATGATCATTCCCGCCCCGGAGGAGTTTCCCACGACCTTTACCTCAATGCTGTTGGCCCCAACTACTTCCAGACCATGAGCATCCCCATCTATCAAGGCCGCGAATTCCGCTGGAGTGACACCATGTCCTCCGGACGCAAGATCATCATCAACCAAGCTGCTGCAAATCTTTTCTTTCCTAATCAGAATCCCATCGGCCAGCGCCTGCTTCACGGCGACAAAAAGAAAGACGAGTTCGACATCGTCGCCGTGGTGGGCGACGCCAAGTACGAAAACCTCCGCGACACCGCGCCCGCAGCTGCCTATCTTCCGATAACGCAGATCGAAGACAAGAAGCCATCCTTCAACGCCATTGTCAAAACCACCGGCCCCATCGCACCCCTCGCGGCCACTGCCCGCGCCCTTACCACCCGTCTCGCGCCAGATATCCCCGCCCCCGTGCTCACTACCATGGACAGCGTCGTCGAGGGCTCCGTTAGCACCGAGCGCGTCATGGCCCTGCTCTCTGTCTTCTTTGCCGCCTGCGCGCTGCTCGTCACCGGCATCGGACTCTACGGCACCCTCGCCTACAACACCTCGCGCCGCACCAGCGAAATCGGTATTCGCATGGCCCTCGGCGCAAAGCGTAGCAGCGTTATGGCGCTTGTCTTCCGCTCCAACGCAGTCATCGCAGCATTTGGACTCGCAGCCGGTCTCGCAACAGCTCTCGCTGCATCGCGTGCTCTCTCAAGCTTCCTCTACGAAACATCCCCGCGCGATCCATGGATCATAATCAGCGCTGTCCTATCACTCGGCATCATCGCCAGCGTCGCATCGCTCTATCCAGCATTGCGCGCCGCGCGCATTGAGCCCATCGCCGCAATCCGCTGCGAATAACCATCCATCCCGTTCGAGGTAGACTCGTGATCTCAGAACTAAACAAATTCTTTCGTCGAACAACATCGCTCTTCCACAAGCGCAGCATGGATCATGAAATCTCCGAAGAGCTCGACTTCCATCAGCACCTCCTGCGCGAAAAGCTCGTACGTCAGGGCGTGCCGCAATCACAGGTCGACGTTACCATGCGCCGCACCTTCGGCAACCCAAATCGCTGGCGTGAACGCCTACGCGAGCTATGGCAATTTCGTGCCCTCGAAAACTTCCTTCGCGACCTCGCTTACTCCTTTCGCCTGCTCCGCAAATCTCCTGGCTTCACATCAATTGCGCTCATCACACTCGCTCTCGGTGTAGGCGCAAACACTGGCGTCTTCTCACTCATCAACGGATTGCTGCTGCGGCCCCTCCCCGTCCCAAACGCCCATCAGCTTGCAGTCCTTGGTATGAATGAAGGTGGCCCACAACCCAACTACTCCTTCATCACGCCCTTCTTCCGCAGCCTCGAAAGCCGTCACGATCTCTTCACCAACGTCTTCGCGTACAACTCAGACCTGCTGCAGATAAAAGGCACGTCAGGCAACGAAAACATCCACGGTGTCCTCGTCAGTGGCCAGTACTTCGAAGCACTGCAAACCCCTCCACTCCTCGGCCGTTATCTCACACCAGCAGACGACCAGCACGGCGGCAGCTCCTCCGGCTTCGCGGTAGTTATCAGTGAGAGCTTCTGGAGCCGCTGGTTTCAGCGCTCTCCCGAGGCCGTTGGCAGCAAGCTCGTCATCGCCAACGTTCCCTTCACGGTCGTCGGAATCATGCCGCACAGTTTCATCGGCGCCGACCCCACCCAGCGCCCCGAGATCTACGCGCCGCTCTCCGCCGACCCCATCATCGACGCACCACGCAACCACATCGACGCCGGCATCCATGCCTGGTGGCTCACCGTCGTAGCGCGCATGCCATCCGGCATGACCCTCGATCAGGCCAACGCCGCACTTCTCACCGTCTCCAATCCCATCCTTCACGAAGCATCATCCGATCCCCAGTTCATCACCGACGAAGAGAAGGGTCATTTCCACTTCTCCGCCGAATCCGGCTCCCGCGGCTTCACCGAGGCCCGCATCTCCTTCCGCAAGCCCCTCATCACCATGTTCTGCATGTGTGCGGGCATTCTTCTGCTCGCCTGCCTCAACCTGGCCAGCCTGCTCATGGCGCGCAGCGCTGCCCGCGAGCGCGAACTCGCCACCCGCCTCGCCCTAGGCGCAAGTCGACGCCGTCTCATACATCAACTGCTCGTCGAGAGCCTTCTCATCGCAACTCTGGGCACAACGCTCGGTCTGCTGGCAGCACCGCTCGTCAGTCACTCTCTATCTGCAATGCTTGCCACCAGCAGCATCGGCCAGAGCATCGAACTGGATACCTCAATCGACTTCCGGGTACTCCTCTTCGCAGCCGCAATAGCCGTCACCGCATCCATCCTCATTGGCCTCATCCCCGCGCTACAGGCCACCGGCGGCGACCTCAACGAACACATCAAAGAAGGCCAGCACCCAACCAAGGCACACGAGCGCCGAAAGCCGCTACCCCGCATTCTCATGGCCTCTCAGGTCGCACTCGCGCTGATCCTCGTCACCGGAGCAGCACTGCTTGCAACAAGCCTCGTCCGGCTCTATCAATCAGGAGCAGGCTTCGATCCGCGAGGCGTAGTCAACATCGCCTTCGATATGGACAAACAGCAACTAGACGGCGACCGCCTCATGCAGATCTATCAACAAATCGGCGATCAGCTGCGCCATCAGCCCGGCGTTAAGAGCGCCAGCTTCCAGTTCATCGTGCCGTTATCGCATCGCGGCTGGAACGGCCGCTTCTCAGCCCCCGGCGGCGAGCCACACATGCTCTTCCTCAATAGCGTCGGGCCCGACTACTTCTCCACCATGCGCATCCCGATGTTCCTCGGCCGCGAATTTCAATCGAGCGACACCACAGCCTCCGGCCTCAAAATGATCCTGAATCAATCCGCCGCAAAGCAGCTATTTCCCAACCGCAATCCGCTCGGCCACCAGGTAATCGATCCTCGAACCCAGCAAACCTACGAAGTAGTAGCTGTCGTAGCCGACGCCAAATACAGAGACATGCGCAAACCCGCGCCCGCCGCAGCCTACGTCCCCATGCAGCAGGACGAGCGTGAAAAGCCCTCCTTCAGCGCCGTCGTCCGCCTCGATCCAGCCAATGCGTCGCTCGCTCCTATCGCCTCCGCTGCCCGCACCATCGCCGCCCGTCTCGCCCCAACAATTCCAGCTCCCAACATCACAACGTTGAGCGAAGTCATGGATTCCGCCCTCGGAACCGAACGAGTCATGGCCGTCCTTTCCATCTTCTTCGCCGCCTGCGCCCTGTTGGTCACGGCCATCGGACTCTACGGAACCCTCGCCTACGCCACCGCCCGCCGCACCAGCGAAATCGGCATCCGCATGGCTCTCGGAGCCCAACGCGCCGGTGTCGTCGCCCTCATCTTCCGTGAAAATGCGACCGTCGCAATAGTCGGCTGCGCCGCTGGACTCGCCGTCGCAATAGTCGGCTCACGGACGTTAGCCAGCTTCCTTTACGAAACCTCCCCGCGTGACCCCTGGATATTCCTCAGCTCTGTCGCTGCGCTAAGTC
>Ga0206972_1026_pt1 | contig 42578 bp, 32 predicted proteins | sample Alteio_BWOrgHeat_86_FD_152925 | JGI IMG/M metagenome (GOLD analysis project Ga0206972, IMG submission 152925) | Enriched cells from forest soil in Barre Woods Harvard Forest LTER site, Petersham, Massachusetts, United States -... | ecosystem: Environmental > Terrestrial > Soil > Temperate forest >...
TTTTCTCATGATGGAAGTTTAGGATGGTAAATCTATTAAGAAAACGGCAGATAAAAGGGCAAGCTGCCGTTGTGTTTACTGTGTTCACCGATCGTAGTCTAACGAATCCATTCGCGGATCGCGGCCAGGGCGAGGCTGCCCATCACCACTACCACCAGCCAGCCCGCAGCCTGCATCCATACCGGGTGCCGGTACCCGTTCATCAGTCGTTTGCGTGTGGCTGCAATGAGTATGATCGCCAGTGCTATCGGCAGGATCAGCCCGTTCACGGCGCCCGCGAGCAGGAGGAGTGTGGCAGGTCTTCCTACAAAAACAAAAACAGCGGTAGACAGCAGGATGAAGATCGAAATACAGGCGCGCTCATATTTCGCGAACAAGGGGTGAAATGTTTTAAAGAAAGAAACGGAGGTATAGGCGGCGGTAATGCCGGGGGCGGTGGTGGTACAGCAGGTGGCGGCAACCAGCAGGACCTCTGGCTGCAGCAGAACCAGCTGCAGACCTCAGATATATTGAAACAACGGAAGGATAAAAGAACCGAACGCGATGCTTTCCTTCGCTCCGTGCGGCCGACCGATACCCTGCGCAACATCAACACGGGCGACAAAACGGTACAGCAGATCCAGATCAGTCCTGATGGCCGCTTTATCACCTACCGTTTGTTCACCGCACCCACGAATGCAAAAAATACAGTGGTACCCAACTATGTAACGGAAAGCGGCTATACGACTGATATTCCCGGCCGCACCAAAGTGGGTGAGCCCCTGGGCCGCTCTGAATTTTTTGTGTATGACCGCCTGAGAGATACCGTGCTTCCTGTACTTACCGACTCTATTCCGGGTATACAGGATGCACCGGATTATGTGAAAGATTACCCGAAGAAATTTGCCAACCGCCGCGCCGCCAACCGTGGCGTAACCATCGGGGGACCTGTCTGGAACGAAAGCGGCACCGTTGCCATGGTAGATATCCGTTCGCAGGATAATAAAGATCGCTGGCTGATGCGTCTCGATGCGGCCGAAGGCAAGCTGCTCCCGATCGACCGCCAGCGCGATGAAGCCTGGGTGGATGGTCCCGGCATCAGCGGGTTCCGCGCACGCACCGGTTGGGTCAATGACAACACTTTTTATTTCCAGAGCGAAGCAACGGGCTATTCCCATCTATATACCTACTCGGTTTCCACCAGCACCAAAACGGCGCTCACCCAGGGCAATTACGAAGTGCAGGATGCGGTGCTCGGACGCAGCAAGCAATATTTCTACCTGCTCACGAACGAGGAGCATCCCGGCAAACAGAACTGGTACCGCATCCGCACGGATGGTTCAGGAAAGGAAAAGATCACCGGTATGACCGGCGGTTATGAAGTTTCGATGTCGCCCGATGAAAAATATATTGCGTACCGCTATTCTTATATCAACCGCCCGCCGGAATTGTTTGTTCAGGAAAATCTCCCGGGCAAAAAACCGGTGCAGGTCACGCACCTCGCGATGAGCGATGCGTTCAAGGCCTATCCCTGGAGAGATACTAAAATATTCACGATCACCGCGCGTGATGGCAAACCGATCTACGCGCGTTTGTTCGAGCCCGCGGCAGGAAAGAAAAATGGCGCTGCAGTCGTATTCGTGCATGGCGCGGGTTATCTCCAGAATGTAGACTACTGGTGGAGCGGCAACTATCCCCGCGAATACATGTTCAACAACCTGCTGGCCGATAAAGGATATACGGTGATCGATATCGACTACCGCGGCAGTGCCGGGTACGGCCGCGACTGGCGCACCGGCATCTATCGCTTTATGGGTGGCAAGGACCTGGACGATGAAGTGGACGCAGCACGATATCTTGTAAAAGAGCAGGGCATCGACGCCGGCCGCATTGGCCTCTATGGCGGCAGCTACGGCGGATTCATGACTCTGATGGCGCTGTTCACGCAACCCGACGTGTTCAAAGCGGGTGCCGCACTCCGCCCCGTTACCGACTGGGCGCACTATAATCATGGGTACACGGCGAACATCCTCAATGAACCTTTTAACGACAGCATCGCCTATGCCCGTTCATCGCCGATCAATTTTGCCGGCGGCCTGAAAAACCACCTGCTGATCTGTCATGGCATGATAGATACCAATGTAAATTTCCAGGATGCAGTAAGGCTGAACCAGCGGCTGATAGAACTGGGCAAGGATACCTGGGACATCGCCATCTTTCCCGTGGAAGACCATGGTTTTGTGGAGCCCAGCAGCTGGACCGACGAATATAAACGCATACTCCGCCTGTTCGACACCTACCTGAAATAGGGAGCGGCGGAGAAAATGGGGTAGCACATGAGAAAAAAACAACGCAGTGCGCGATGCTGCCTGCTTGCGGGCCTGCTGTTCATTTCACTGTGCGGCACTGCGCAGGTGGATTCACTGCTCGCCATTGCACGCAACGTGTTCAGCTATGAAGCGGTATACCTGCATGCCGATAAAGACAACTATGTAGCAGGCGAAAATATCTGGTTCAAGGCTTATCTGCGCGATGCCTCCTATCCTTCGGGGCAAAGCAGCAGCCTGCAGGTGCAATTGCTGGACAGCAGTGGTACGGTGCGCGCCGAAAAAGTGTATCCCGTGATCAGCGGCATTACCAATGGCAACATCCTGCTGCCAGCAGGCTTATTGCCCGGCAGGTATTTTATCCGCGCGATGGGTGATGCACGCACGAGGCAATCCGTTCCTTTCGTGATGCCGCTGATCGTATTGCAGCCTTCATCTGCCGGCCGGTCGGCTATTGCTCCCTATACATCCACCGTAACATTGCAGTACCACGCGCCAAACCCACTGGTGAATGGCATTGCGGATCAATTCTATGCGCAGGCGCTGGATGCCTGGCATCAACCAGTCAATACAACGATCTGGCTCCTGAACGGCCAGCGCGATACCGTTTCTTCTTTCCGTACCGATGCCTCAGGCATCGCCGATATCCGCTTTATTCCGGACAGTGCCATTGACTATTCCCTGGCCACGCAGGGAGTATTGCTCCCCGTCAGTAGAAATTTGTTTGCACAAGAGGGCATCAGCATGATCATAGATGAGATGGACTCTATGTATATTGTTGGATTGCAATCGGCATTGCCGGTGAATAAACATTACCGCCTGGTTGGCGAAAGTGGTTACCAGTTATTGTTCAGCCTGCCCGTTTCATTTGTTGAGGAGCGGAGTGTTATCCAGGTGCCGGTGCGGTTATTGCCCGCAGGGATCACGCGCATGGCACTATTGACAGACAACGGAGACGCGGCCTGTGAGCGTTTTGTTTTTTCGGGTGATGGACCGCTGGCGGTCACCAGCTCTTTTCAATTGGGCAGGGATGCTACGCCGGGGAACTGGCAGGCAGGTCTCAGGGATTCTGCGGGCGCGAGTCTCTCCATAAATGCAACGGATCCGGCCTATGATTTCGGGTCTCCCTATCCGCGTGAAAATATAACCGGGCGTTTTTTACTGGGTGCCTGGTTGCGTCAACCCTTTCCCGCGTACGCCAGCTGGTTCTCTTCCGGCAGGAACATCCGGCACCTTGCCACCGCATTGCTGGGCGCTTCGGAACTCGCATTGCCACACTGGCGCGAGATCGAAAGGACCAGGTCCATTCCGGTGGTACAGCCGGTTGACTATATCAACCTGGAAGGACAGATCAATGAAGGAAAATCTCATTTTGATAAATCAGCATCACTGCGGCTGGAATTTCATTTTGCCGATTCTGGCATCAATACCTATACGGTGCCCCTGGGCGCTGATGGCAGGTTCAGCCTGAAGAACCTGGTGTTCTCCGATACCGCCGCATTGTTGTATGCACTTTACCCGGCATCACAGCGCGACATACGCATGACACTCGGCGAAACCGACCCTGCCGTTCGGTTTGCAGCGATCCCGCACGACAACCGCTTTTTACAATGGTATCCCCCCGCCATATGGGTTGCGGAGTCGACAGCAACGAATGTTGCGGGACAACAATCGCGCTTGCGGGATATCAGTGATGCCGCCCTGGTGCAGGACCTGCTGCCGCCCGTTACGGTGCAGGGCATCCGCACGCTGCGCCAGAAACAACTGGATCTGAACAGCCAGTATACGCATGATGTATTTGCACGCAGCGCCACGCAACTGGTGGACCTGGTAAATGAACCTTTCAGCACCGGGCGCGGACAGAACGTGCTCGACTATTTAAAGATATACGGAAGAAGGATGGGCGTAACCGCTGCCGGCATCATCAAAACGCCGGTGTTGTGGAGTCCGCAATATTATACTTTGTTCCTGGATGAGGGCGCGGCCACGATCGACGATTATGAATCGATCGACGTACAGGATGTGGCGATGATCAAGATATTCGCGGACAATTTTATTTTGGGAGATGCCAATGGACCTGCGATTGCAGTGTACACGAAGAAGGAAAAAGACATGGACAAGTCGCAACTGGCGGCTTCACGAAAACTGAAGATCAAAGGATATGGGCATGCCGCATCTTTTCTCAATCCCGAGCCTGGAAATACCGGTATTAAGCGCGAAACGCTGCACAGCACCTTCGCGTGGTATCCTTATATCACGCTGACGGCACGGCATCCATCAATCCAAATACAATTGCTTAATCCCAATCATATCCAGGTGGCGCGGGTAAGGGTGGAGGGAATGTCGCCCGATGGCAAACTATACAGTGCAGAATACCTGGTGCATGGCAATGAGTGAATCATTGCCCGAACATCTACCCATAAAAACAGCGGAACAACAACCTAACGGTTCATACTGGCGAGGAACTCTTCATTGTCCTTGGTGCCGCGCATGCGTTTGAGTAATTCGTTCATGGCCTCTTCCGTATTCATATCGTTGATATAGAGACGGAGGATGTTCATGCGTTGCAGCACTTCCTTATCGAGCAGCAGGTCATCGCGGCGCGTGGAAGAACCCACGAGGTCGATGGCCGGGAATATCCTCCTGTTGGCAAGACGGCGGTCGAGCACCAGTTCCATGTTGCCGGTACCCTTGAACTCTTCAAAGATCACCTCATCCATCTTGCTGCCCGTTTCAATCAGGGCCGTTGCGAGAATGGTGAGTGAACCACCGTGCTCGATCTTCCTGGCGGCGCCAAAGAACTGCTTCGGCTTCTGCATCGCATTGGCTTCCACACCACCACTCAGCACTTTACCACTCGCTGGCGCCACTGTATTGTGCGCACGCGCCAGGCGTGTAATGGAATCGAGCAGGATCACTACATCGTGACCGCACTCGACGAGGCGTTTGGCTTTCTGCAACGCCACGGTAGACACTTTCACGTGTTTTTCCGCTGGCTCATCGAAGGTGGAAGCGATCACTTCCGCGCGCACGCTGCGCTCCATATCGGTTACTTCTTCGGGGCGCTCATCGATCAGCACCACCATCAGGTAGCACTCGGGATGGTTGGCCGCGATGGCATTCGCCACTTCTTTCAGCAACACCGTTTTACCCACTTTGGGCTGGGCAACGATCAGGCCACGCTGTCCCTTGCCGATCGGCGTGAACAGGTCTATGATACGGGTACTGTAATTATTAGAGGTGGTGAACAGGTTGAGTTTTTCAAAAGGGAACAGCGGCGTGAGGTAGTCGAACGGAACGCGGTCACGCACTTCATCGGGACGTTTGCCGTTGATGGCATCCACTTTCAGCAGCGCAAAATATTTTTCGCCTTCCTTCGGTGGGCGCACATACCCGGATACGGTATCGCCTGTTTTCAGTCCAAACAGTTTGATCTGTGAAGGCGATACATATACGTCATCGGGTGAGCTGAGGTAGTTGTAATCGGAGGAGCGCATGAAACCATACCCGTCGGGCATCATTTCGAGAACGCCTTCGCCGGAGATCACGCCATCGAATTCAATATTGAAAGCGGGCTCACGGCGCTGGTTCTGGCGCTGGTTGGCGGGAGCTTCGCTGGCAGGACCGCTGTTATTGCCATTTTCGGCCGGCGGGTTGGGCAATGCGCCTTCCGTGGCATTGGCCGGGTCTTCCGTGGCGCGCAGTATCTGCTGTGCCAGTTGTTCCAGTTTGGGTTCGGTATTGGCGGGCTCTTCCGTTGGTGCTTTGGGCTTGCGGCCACGCTGCTGTTGTGGTTTGGCAGCGGCAGATTTTTCCTGCTGGGGCGCTTCCTGCATCACTTCGGCCTCTTCGGTGCCATTGGCCGTGGAAGCTTTTACCGTAGCCGGTTTGCGGCCTCTCGGCTTTTTCGCCGATTTGGTGTCTTCCTGCGCGGCCTGGCCGTCGACGATCTTATAGATGAGCGCTTTTTTGTCGAGTTTTTTCGCTTGGGGAATATTCAGTTGCTCGGCGATATCGTGCAACTCAGGCAATAGCATGTCGTTCAATTGCGAAATGTCGTACATAGGTTCAGTTAAATGAGAGAAATTTCAGTTTAAAGCTTACGTTTAATCCAGTCTTAAAGGAGGTTGAGATAAGGTCTTGTGCTAATGGAAAAAGGGATGTGGCCCGTGGGGATGGCCTGAAAGCCGGTTCGGTTTCCACTGCAATGTTACGGCAGTTTGCCGGGATATAAAAAAAAGTTTGATTTCCCGGGGGAGGGTTGTCCCCTGCAATGGGCATCAAAACTGCCTGTTCAGCGGGGTGTCCACCCCTCAAATTCGTATCTTTGCGGGCATTCTATCATCTGTTATGTTAAACCAAAGAACCAGGATCAAACAACTGCTGCAAAGCGAGCCATCCGCATTCCCCGGACCGGTAACGGTCATGGGCTGGGTGCGTACTTTCCGGAACAACCAGTTTATTGCGCTGAATGACGGCAGTACGCACCAGAACCTGCAGGTAATGGCGCCCCTGGGCTCGCTGGACGAGCCCACTTTAAAACGTATCACCACGGGCGCTTCGCTGAGCGTGAGAGGCGAGCTGGTACCCTCGCTGGGAAAAGGACAGAAATCGGAGCTGAAAATGCAATCGCTCACGATACTGGGCGACAGTGATCCCGAGAAATTCCCATTGCAACCCAAAAAGCACAGCCTGGAGTTCCTGCGGGAGATCGCGCACCTGCGTTTCCGCACCAATACATTCAGTTCTGTTTTCCGCATCCGCCATTCCCTGGCCTTTGCGATACACCAGTTCTTCAATGACCGCGGGTTTGTGTACCTGCATACACCCATCATTACGGCGAGCGATGCCGAAGGCGCGGGCGAGATGTTCCGCGTGACCACGCTCCCATTGAATAATCCACCACAGAACGACGAAGGCGGTATCGATTTTACGCAGGATTTTTTCGGCAAGAGCACGCACCTGACCGTGAGTGGCCAGCTCGAGGGCGAACTGGGCGCGATGGCATTTGGGGATGTGTACACCTTCGGTCCCACTTTCCGCGCGGAGAATTCCAATACCACGCGGCATCTCGCAGAGTTCTGGATGATCGAGCCCGAAATGGCTTTCTATGACATCGAAGACAACATGAACCTGGCGGAGACCTTTATGAAATACCTGATCCGCTACGTGATGGACAATAACGCAGACGACCTGGCCTTCCTGGACCAGCGCCTGGCCGAAGAGGAGAAACAGCTGCCGCAAGACAAGCGCAGCGAACTGGGACTGATCGCCAAGCTGGAATTTGTATTGAACAATGCCTTTGAGCGCATCACCTATACAGATGCCATCAATATATTATTAGAGAGCGCTCACTATAAAAAGAAGAAGTTCCAGTATGATGTGAAATGGGGGATCGACCTGCAGAGCGAGCATGAGCGCTACCTCGTGGAGAAACATTTCAAGAAACCGGTGATCGTAACGGGATACCCCAAAGAGATCAAGGCCTTCTATATGCGCCAGAATGATGATGGCAAAACGGTGGCGGCCATGGATATACTGGCGCCGGGGATCGGTGAGATCGTAGGCGGCTCGCAGCGCGAGGAGCGGCTGGACAAACTGGAGGCGCGCATGAACGAAATGGGATTACCGGTGAAAGAGATGAGCTGGTACCTGGATACGCGGCGGTACGGAACGGTGCCGCATGCCGGTTTTGGACTGGGTTTTGAGCGGATGGTGCAGTTTGTAACGGGGATGACGAATATCAGGGATGTGATCGCCTTTGCGCGAACACCGGGGAATTGTGAATTTTAATGGTTTTGGGATTGATAGAGGGGCTGTTGAAATTTCGCGGTTTTGAGATTTCTCTTATATTTGCAGCCCCGAACAGGGTTTATTATCCAGTTACTCCTGTTTATCTTTGAAGGATCAGCAAAACGTATTAGGTCGGTTCATTCGTGAATTCCTTGCTCGTTTGCCCGATATTCATCCGGTGCGGTAGCTCAGTTGGTAGAGCAAAGGACTGAAAATCCTTGTGTCGGCGGTTCGATCCCGCCCCACACCACAAGACAGATAAGGCTTTCAAGCGATTTAGCTTGGGAGCCTTTTTCTTTTGGTCGAGTTATGGTCGAGTTTTTCTGCGTCGCTTTTTTCGTCCCCACTCTTATAGTACCTTGCAAAAAAAGTGCTATGATCATAAAGAATCTTACTCGAAAATCAGGCAGTGGCCAGTTTCTGCGTTACATATTCAAATATATGTCGCAAGAAGAAAAGATCGGTAAACACCAAGAATCATTCGTTATTCGCCACAACCTGCGAGGGCATGACATCAATTCACTTATTACGGCCTTCAAGAAAAATGAATCGAACCGCTTTTATACGCGTGTTGACCAAACTTGCGTTAATCATACAATCCTTAGTTGGTCGAATAAAGACAAAGATCATGTAACACCGGCGATGCTTAAAGACATAGCCAAAAAGTACATTGAGGCCAGAGGCGAGAATAATTTATACGCTGGCGCTATTCACACAGATCGCGAACATACTCATTTGCATATCGCAATGTCCGGTACGACCCTCGGTGGCAAATCGAGCAGAATATCGCAGCAAGAGTTTGCAGACCTTAAAGTGGCTCTCGATGCATACCAAAGAGAAAAATACCCGCAGTTAGTTAACAGCCTTCCTGAGCATGGTCGCTCTAAAGCAATTAAAGAAAAGACCGTTTCGCTGGATAAACAAAACGGTAGAACAACACAAAAGGAGCAACTCTTGCAGGCCATTAACGAAGCGCATGGTACTGCTAAATCTAAGGAAGCATTTTTAGAGGCACTTCGCTCCCAAGGATATGAACCGTATTACCGTGGCGACAAGCTCACCAGTTTCCAAATAGATAATGGCAGAAAATTTCGCTTATCCTCGTTAGGATATGATGCCGAAAAGCTCGAAGAACTTACAACCCGGCGAACCAATGAAACGTTGGATGAATTAGAACAGCTCCGCGTATTTGGCAAAGAACAAGAACGCCAATTTATTGATTCCGATCCCCAACTTATCGAAGACGCAACAAATGATATGGATTCAATTGAACTGGATGAGTTTGAGTTATTGCGATATCAGGAGGAAGATCGCGAACATGGATTTGAATCAGAGCCAGTATCATACGGATATGATGACGACAGCGATATGGTGCAAAATCCGATCGCATTGATCAGTTGATTCCGATTTGAACTGACCAGTGTTGTCCGATTGAAACTGACCATAGTAATCCGGCTGAAACTGACAGGGTGTTTAAACCATCTCAAAATTGAATCGCCGCGGCGATTCAATTGCTCCCGCGCCTTTACAGAAAGAATTGATAGTTAAGCTGTAGTAAGTAGCTGTAGAAAGTAATTCAATCGAGAATTGCCTGTAGTTAATCTATGCAGCAATCGCATCTCCCAGGAGTGATGGCTCACGCAATTCTTTGCCAGTAAAAAGGGTGGTCAGTTTGCGCCGGAATAAAGTGGTCAATTTGACTGGATTGTGCAACCATATCGCCATCAGATGGCAATAAGACCCTTGCAAGCCATATACTTGAATTGTCTAACCTATTAATGTAAGGATTTACTAACGCCCCAATTATTATAATTATTATAGAAATATATAAAAGCATTTTTAAAAGTTTTGAGTTATTAGTAACGTCGACAGGTTGCGTATAACGAGCAGGCATTGCAGCGGTTGGGGAATGATCTTCCGTCGCCCATGGCTTTCTGTCGCTGAATGAAGTTACAAAAGTTGATGATATATTCTACTGCCGATTAGAATTCCGTCAAGCTGGAACTAATGCCGGGATTTTTGCTGAAGATGAAAGACTCGCTCCCACAGCCCCAATCGCTGCAATGCATTGTTAGGCGCACGCCAATCCCGAAACGTAACTGCACCCGAGTAAACCAAAAAGCTGGGATATATTCTGTCGCCGCACACTATGGAACATTTGTCAAACTTTGAGAAAACTTTCACCATGGAATTTGAAAAACTGAAGCCCGGTTCTGCGCCCGCGGCTGGCTTGCGCCTAACGGGCAGGGCTTTGTGCAGGTGTGGTATTAGTATTATGTCCGCTCACAACCGCTGTTGATTGAAAAACTGATATTGAAATTAAGAACTAAAGTTCAAAGTTGTTTGTCCAGCCCGAACCACAGCCTGGATTTGCAATTGGCTGATGTTTGTTTGTCAAGCCACACTTGCACAAAACCCAATGTTGTGTGCAGTTATTTTTATCTCTCATCTAAATTATTCAATAAGCCGATTGTGTCTGCTTTGTAAAGGTCAAAGTCAACTTCAGTTCCGGTCTGTCATTGATTCGTGGCAGGAAGGTACCAACCGCGGCGGACCCAACGAAAAGTATTGCCGATGGTGGGGGAGTTGAAAACTTCCGTCCGGCAACCGCAGTTCATTATTTATTCAAAGATTTAAAATTTATTCTACTGTTTGGAAAGTACTATAGCCTAAAATATATTAGGCGTGTTTGTAATGTTGTTGATGCAGCCCACACAAGTTTTCTTGAAAAATACATCTATGAAGAACCGAAACACTCCAACAGGTTCATGGGACACGAACCATGGCACAGGGATATAAAAAATCTTTGGAGCTGTAGCTCAGAAATTAATTCATTATCATGACAGCAAGATGTATTAGTTAATCAAATAACCAATGTTTTTCCATCTCCCAAAATACCTATCAGCTATGATGAAGGAAAATCAACTTGCTGGGGAACAAAAATTGTTGAAGGAAAAGATTGCTGTACGTTAGGGAAATAAAAACTGCAGCCGAAGGTATCTGGCAGCCCCCCCCCCAGGCGGGTTCGTAAAAAAAACATCCCCAGTGCCGGCACTGCCTACACTCGAAGGTATTAAGAGACCCCCATCATCCCACGCGACGATTTCATGAACTAACTGCCATAGAACCCATACCCGCACAAATCCGTTATCTGGCGCACCAACAGTATATTCTGTCTGTTCACTAGTCTGCTGGCTAGTTTCTACAGTATGTCCAAATGTTGCCGTTATTTTTGCAGAGAGCCCTCCTCCTTCTAAACCAAGTTCGGCACTAATGGTTTGAGAATCGGTTGTAGTGATGCCGTGCGACGAGGTGTATGTCTTTGAGAAGCCACCTCCAGGGTTCACATGCGTATACGTATTTGGAACCTGTTGCCAGTATGCTCGAAGCTGAAGATTGTAAGTTGTTGGCTCACATCCATCCCCCCAGCTTCTCAGGATCACTCCAGGGTTTACATCATTCATATGGTTTATTGTGTCACTGACCCAGCCTTGAATCTTTGAGTAATGTAGACTCATCGCATACATAAGCAGGCGTTGCTGGTTACTAAGGCTTATAAAAACCGAATCTGTCTGATCAGGAAGTTCTTCCATAAGGCTGGTTATTGGAGGAAAGGGAGGCATATCTGTTCGATTCATAATATTATTTATTTTGAAGTGAAGGTATACTTATTTTATTCTTTCGCTTTTATTCTTTCCGGTGCCGTAGGTAATCCTCCTATTGCACCGCAAGTCAACTTCACAAACAGCCTACGCCGCCATCTGGTCTTCTGACCACAGGCGAAAAAGGGAGCTTGATGAAATTGCACACAACACTTAAAAGTACGCTATTCCCATAATTTAAAACATTGATAGTCATTGAGGACCAGCCGCGTATTTGTGGTAGATGAAATTATCTACTTGAAATTGCGCGTAAGCCAATACCCCAAGCCCAGTACCTGTAGCGGTACATTTTTATGAATAAATTTTGAAATGGAGTCTTAACTAATCCAAGGACTTTTATTTGAAATTGTATTTGTTCTTTCGTGTTTCAAACGCCGCTCTGCCACCATCCAAAATCGCACATGCATGTTCGCAAACACCTTGTGCCTTTAATGTATCCTTACAAGCCTCATCCAATTCACTTGTAAACTCTAAACTGCCGCTGAGATAATTGAATTGTTTGCCATCCGCATTTTTGCGATCACTACCGTTTTTATTCGCGATAATCAACTGCTCAGAATCGGCGCCAATAACGAGATTGGCATTATGACTAAACATGATAATTTGTCGTTCTTTCTTTTTCTGTTTTAAAAACGGAACAATTTCATCATAGATGGATCGACTATCCAAATCATCTTCCGGTTGATCAAAATGAGAAGCGGCCACTTATCATCCGATTCAGCTAAAATAAGACGCAAGGCAAATAAAGCGCGCTTGCCGGCTGTCATAGTGGGTTCTTTAAAACCGCCTATCTTATCACCCTCCATATCGGCAGTAAACAAAACCTTTTCTGCAAAATCCGATCGCATTGATCCATTGATTCCGATTTGCGCTGACCTATGATGTCCGATCGAAGCTGACCCCATTGATCCAGGGGAAACTGACCCGCCACTTTCTTTTCCATTTTCAATAGACAACTCACCGCAAAAGGGGTTGAAACGTTTGGAGCGTTTCAACCCCTTTTGCTGCTTGCCTACAGCCTATTCAATGCCGTTTTAGGGCATGTTGCTATGCAATTGCCTGTTTGAAGTGATGGGTAATGAAGTAAAAAAATCGAGTAGTGAAAGGGTTGTGATCTATGCAGCGAAGGAATAAAATCGAGTGGATCTCTTTTGAAAAATTTCGCCAGAAAAAAAGTGGATCAGTTTGCGCCGGAATAAGTGGGTCAATTTAACTGGATTGTGCATCTTGGGCTGCAAAATGCGATCGCATTGATTAGTTGATTCCGATTTAGGTTGACCAGTGTTGTGTGATCAAAACCAGGGAAAGTGTACATGCACAGAAAATTTAGTGCCCTCCGATGGCTTGGCTCATGGTAGATTAGATTCTCGAAAACTTGATCCTAACTAGACGTACCTTAGCCCTGATAGGTACAACTGCGCATACAATCAATGACGTTTTCAGGTTGTTCTATTCTTTAGCCATCAAGCATTGTCATGAATAAATTCTTTAAAAAGATAATTTTTTCTTTAGTATTCATTTATTTCACCTTCAGTTGCAATACCAATCGAAATAAGGAAAAAAATATTTTACAAACCGGGGTCCGGGGTCTTTGGGGTGGTTTAAATGAGGATAGCCCTGTATGTAACATAACCACTGATTCTATATATTACCTACAAGAAAAAAAAGCTTATTCATACAAACTCAATTCAGATAGTTTGACAATATATTTTTCAGATCATTTTTATACACTGCATAGTGTCTCTGTAATTGGGGACACTTTATCGTTTAAAGATTCTCAGAACCTTAGAATACGGGCATTCAAATACAAAAAGCAATTTCAATAGTGAGTCCTTAAACTGTTGCTAAATCCAATTGCATCTTGAACACAACTTGATACCCGTTTGAACAGGTCCCTGCTTCGCTTTTTGATAGGTTTGATTAAACTTTTCAACATGCAAAACAAGATCGTATTACTATTTAGCTTCCTTCTTACGGCGCCTGCAGCTTCCTTCTGCCAGAAAGTCACTTCCTATGATCTCCCAAAAATGCTCCGCACAAAAAAATTGGAACTGACCTTCCCCGAACAGGAGGTGATGACCTTTTCAAACCCTTCCAATTCCGCCATATCCGAAAAGGGGATCCTCTGGCTGAAGGATGTCAATTTTAAAGAAGGAACCATTGATGTTGATCTCCGCGGACGAAATGTCCTGCTCAAAAGCTTTGTCGGAATTGCATTTCATGCCAGGGATACTACCGCATACGAACTTGTCTACTTCTGCCCCTTTCGCTTCCATGATACGGACCTCGTTGCCCGGAAATGGTCAGTCAAGTATATGACCGTACCCAATTTCGACTATAAAAAGCTACGTACCGAGCAGCCGGGCATATATGAAAACGAGGTAACCCCTGCTCCCGGCGAAGCCGATTGGTTTCACGCAACAATAACCGTCAGGGACGGATGGATTACCGTTTACATGAACCATTCCGCCACACCGTCCCTGCGTGTAAAAAAATTAGATACGTTGACCGAGGGTAAAATTGGCCTGTGGAGTTATACGAGCTCGTTAAGCAGTGATTTTGCTAATTTGTCTATCACCCGGTGAATAACAGGCAGGGACTTCACCAAAGCTTAGTGACAGGAACCGTGCGCTCAAAATGATTTCAAAAAAGTGTCTGCAAGGATTCTTCGTCAATCACTAGTTCCGGGATCGATCCGTCTGCTTTGACCAAACGCAGTTTGCCAAACTTCCCTGCTTGCATGTACAGGGCGCTATGGATATAAGGATTATAAACTATTCGCCCCGTTGTGTTGATGTCTGTCATTTTCTTTCTGCCTCCACTTGTGTTAACCACCATCAGCCCACCCTTTGCGTCTGTATAAACAATCTCGCTCTCGTTCATCCAGCAAGGAAAATAGTTGTGGGTTGTTGTATCGTTGGTGAGGTTTTTATGAAAACTGCCACTGGCATCAGTGATATATATCTGGTCGTGATTGTCTCCTTTTTCGAGATAGTAGGCAATTTGATCGCCTTGTGGCGACCAAACAGGTTCATAACTTTTAGACCCACCGCTCTCTGTGACCTGTCTTACCTGCCCTGTGGAGACATCCACAATACAAATTTCAACCGCTCCGGTGCGACCGGTTCCGTACTGCCGGTTAAATGCAATGGATCTGCCATCGGGTGACCAGCGGGGGGCGTTGTTATTAAATGTATCCTTTACCAAAGGCTGTTCGGTACGAGACAAAAGATCATACAGGTAAATGCCATTTTTATTATTCTCGTTTGGCTTTATGAATGCGACCTTTTTACGATCCGGCGAGACCGCTACACTTCTTCCTTCAAAGGGCAGCTGATTCAATTTTTTTGAAGCAACATCATAGGCATAACACTTAGCTCCCAACTGTGCACGATGGGCCTTATCAAATTTGATAAAAGTAAAATAGATCTGTTCCCCGTCTTTAGACCAGTCCACGCCTGCGACCTTAATGACAACATTGGTATCGGGCTGCGACTGCGCCCTGCCCTGAACAAAAAAAACTGCGAGAATGGCTGCAAGAATGGCTTTGTTGAACATTTTATTATGAATGTCAGGTTGATGAATGCTTTAGATCCACAATAATCATATGGCCATTTTTGAAAGCCACGTTGCACTGCATAAAACTATCCGAACTGGCATTCGGGCAGGGCGGCAAAGGAGTAAACCATCTATAATTTGAAGTAAAATGCGCTCAGCCGGGCGGGAATAAGTTTTTGCGTTACCCTTTATGCACTTCCACCAACTCCGCTTCCACCGCGGAGGGCGTTCCATGGTGGTGATAGCTGAAATGAACGAAACCGGCACCGGGCAGTATCGTCCAACCGGTATCATCGGGGTTAGACGTGTAGGTCATTATATAACAAGTCTGCATCTTCACCGGGTCAATGACCTTAATGAGTTGCTGCCTGATTATGCAGGCGTAGTGATACCGGGCCGTGCATGTCTTTTCATTGTCTTCGCAGACCGCCTGCCCGTTCTTTACCCCTTCTTTAAAGACCGGGTCATCATTCTCTAAAGCGGACCTGATATCAGCGGCGGCGGCATCTTTTAACGAACCCATATAGTATTTTCCAGCAGGGCTTTTGATCAGTGCCCGAACTTCATTCACATCTTCAGTACCGTAAAAGAGATAGTTCTCCGGCGAACCGGAAATAATCGCCACTTCATACCCGTCATTTCTTTTTGTATAACCAGTCACCAGCATTTTGGTGTTCACGGTAATGTGTTTGGTTACCCCTTTTTCGAAGTAGGTGACATTGGCTTTAAACTCCCAGTAACTGCCTTTATTCATGGGAATGGTCTGCGCGTGGGCGTGATAACCAGATAACAATATGGCCACGCAACAGAGTATTTTTTTCATGTAAGGCGTGATTTTCAGGTACACGGTACTTTAAAGTACGTGGTTTCACGCATAGGACAAAAGAGAAGGTAAAGTATCTTTGGCAAGCCCATTAAGCAAAATCAAGCAGAACATTGCCATCAATCCCCAATAGCTTATGAGCTGCTTTTAGAAAAGCGACATCAGGTTTTCTTTTATTGCTCATGATCTGCGACAATTTAGGTTCCCCAACTCCTAATAACCTCGCTAATTCTTTTTGCTTCAATTTGCGTTCATACATTTTAAGCTCAATAAGACCCTCCAATGTTCTGGGAGCAGGGATCGTATAAATGCTTTTTTCATATGCCTGGGCTGCCAAAGCCAGCATTCTAAGCTCTTTAGCGTCTTTGCCAGTTAAGTCAGTTTCCCCCTTTTTCATCAACGCATCAATCTTTTTCATTGTTGCATTGTACTCCTTCTCATTTTCGATTCGATAGGTATCGGATTTATCCTTACGATTTGCCATATGCGATTTTTTAAAATTTCCCACTAGTATTTGTTTAAAGATTATCCAGCTTAACCTTATCATATTCCCTGTGAGTGCCTATAAATTTTATATAAATAGTCCGCACGCGAAATATAATCCGGACAATTAAACGATACTCATTACCTTTTATATTAAACACATACAGATCATTACCGACAGCATCAACAGAGTTGAATATCTTTCTCATTTCATTAAAATTAGCCCAGTCAGATTTTTCTGTTATGATGTACCAATTATTAAGTTGGTCCTCAACGTCCTTACGCCGATAAGTATATTCCCTGATTGTCCTATAGCTGATTACTACCACTGCCTTATTTGTTATTCAAAAATAAGGATAAATTTCATTTTTTGAAATATAATTTCAAAAAATGAAATTTGCAGGAAAATAACTGGGGAAGAAGAAGAGCCTTCCGAAACGTGGAATTCTGCTGTGCAATAACTTCAGGATAAAGCATCAAGCCACAGCCGCCTGTTTCTGCTTCCTGTGTAACGCACTCGACACGGCAAATCCAAACACAACAAATGCAATAAAAATAATGTACCCGGGCTGGATGCTGGTATTGTTCGTAGTGACGCTGGTGATGGAGGTATCTGAGAAATTCAGGCTCGAGAGCGTACTGTCAACAATCCCGTTAAACCCGATATAGGTCATCAGTATAGCTACTACCATTACATTCGACATATCCCATTTACTCGCCTCAAAAGCGAAATAGTAAATATTTTTGTTCTTCCCCCACCTGTTCGGCCGCAGCGTACAGAGCGCGATCGAAATCAGTTTTACCAGCGGAAACAACACAGCGAACAGGAGTACCATCAATCCTACAATAAATGAATCGACCCGGCCGGACTGCATCAGCAACCTGATCACATCCAAAATGCTCTGGCTCTGGAAAAACAGGTCCTGGTTCCTGAACGATACCGCCTTACTGACCAGGTGGAGGTCGAGCTTTTCAAGTATGGCATCGATCTCAATGAGGGTGGTGGTCACACCGGTCCATAGCAAAATGAGCGCCGCTGCAACGCAGAGTATTGAAAGGGATGGATGCAGGTAGGTCTTTTTACGCAGCAATAACAGCAACAGCAGGATGAGCCCGATGGTGCCCAGCATATAATAGGCATATTGCCAGGTGGTATCCTTTACCGCAAGGATTTTCCTGGCATTAAATTGCTCAAAACTGGCCCTGTCGGTAGCGCCATATTTATGGTAAATCGAATCCATGACCAACCGGCTTCCCATCAGCGAACTATCGTAAATTTTCCGTCCGAGTTGTGCTACGGCGGTGTCTGCTATATTGGTGATCCTTTTGTAACTCTCCGGTTTGGTCAGTTCTTTCATCAACTTATCGGTAAATCCCGGGACTTCCGCATGGACCTGCTTCGGATCGACCATCGTTTTGATAGCCAGCTTTTTCAGTTTGCCGCCGATGGACTTCTGTGGCTTATTGATCTCATCGAATGCCTGGTCAACAAGGCCGTTCAGCGCTGTGTTGATCTGCTTGCGCATATTGTTTTCCTGTTCAGGCGTCAACCTGAATTGGCTGATCTCCCCGCTGGCTGCCGCCACTACCTGGTCGCGCCACACATCCACCGACAACAGCCCGAACGATACGTTGTTGACAAACGCATAGTCCATCTTGTATTCCTTCCGCTTCGCAGATAATTCATGCACCTGGTAACCGCACCACGCTTCGGCCAGGAGCAGGAGGGCAACCCCCACAATCAGCAAAGGCCTGGCGAAGGCGGGCGGACGGGTTTTCAATTCGTTTGTCTCGGTCATGTGGATATTACTTAACGGTAAAGCGCTTTGTTATTTTCTTCAGTATGCCTGACAACACAAACCCATAGATCACAAAAGCGATAAATATGATATAGCCAGGCTGAACGGAAGTATAGTTCGTCGCGATCGTGGTAACATTGCCGGCGGCCGTAATCGACTTGTGAACGATGCCATTAAACCCGATGTAGGTCATCAGGATCGCCACCACCATCACATCCGCCATGCTCCATTTGCCGGAGTTAAATGCGAAATAGTGTATGAATTTATTCCTGGCCCATTTGTGTTCACTGGCCAGGGAGACCCCTGTGGCAGCCAGTTTCATAAAAGGGAACACCACGCTAAACACCATGATCAGGACACCTACGACCTGCGAGTCCCACCTTCCCGTATGCAGTAATAAACTGACCACATCGATAATACTTTTGCTTTGAAAGAACAGTCCCTGGTCCCTGAATGAAATGGCCTTTCCCAGGAAGTGCATATTCATACTGGGTATCCGGGCATCGATCTCTATCATGGTGGTGGTGAGGCCTACCACCAGCAGGATCATAGCAGAAAGAACCGTAAGAATATAAAGTACCACATGCAGATCACGCCGGTTGCGCAGGATGAGCCACAGCAACAACATCGCAATAATGCAGGCCAGCATGCCGAATGCATAGTGGTACGTATCGATGTGGATCTGGTCTACTTCCGCGGCATTGATCCTTTCGAAGGACTCCTTATCCGTTGCTCCATACCGGCTATAGATCGAGTCCATGAGGTGTTTGGTAGCTGCCACAGAACTATCATACGACTGACGGCCCATTTGCGAAAGGGCGTTGTCGGCCAATTTGGATATTTTTTTATAGGTCTCCGGCTTGGTGACCTCCGCCATCAATTTGTCCGAATATTCAGGCACCTTCGCTTCTATCTTTTTTTGGTCGACAAATGTCTTCACTGCGAGCTTCTTCAGTTTGCCTCCTATGGACTTCTGCGGCCTGTTGATGATCTCAAATGCATGATCGATCAGCGTGGTAAGCAACTGGTCGATTTCCTTGCGCAATTCTTTCTGCTGTTCGGGGGAAAGCCGGTACTGGCTGATCTCAGAACTGGCCGCCGAAACCACCTGGTCACGCCAGACATTCACTGAAAGGAGGCCATATTGGACGTTGTTCGCAAAAGCATAATCCAGTTTGCAGGCTTTCTGCCGCGCCGACAGGTCATGGACCTTCAGGCCGCAAAGCGACTCCGCTGCCAGTATGATTGCAACGCCCGCGATCAACAGGATTTTCGGAAGGAAACTGCGTTTTGAGCCAGGATCAGGTTGAGGCATAGTGACTTATAGCAGCGTTTTAGGTTGCCGTACTGACTGGTTGCAATAATCATACCTCTAATAACGGGTACCGTACCAGACCGGCTTATATAAGGCTTTTCAGGGGTGGGCAATGCCCCCATTTCTGCGCTGGCGACAACGGTTTTGGTGTTTGTATACAATACCGGCCCTGCCGTAAATAAGGCTATCTTACCCGGCCATGAATAAATCAGGACCGATTATCGTAATAGAAGATGACCAGGACGACCAGGAGATCATGGTCGAGATCTTTAAAAACCTGGGGTATGCCAACCAGGTCGTCTATTTCGCAGATGGCAACGAGGCGCTTGCTTACCTGAATAAAACAGATATTCATCCATTCCTGATCTTATCGGATATCAATATGCCGAAGATCAACGGCTTTGAATTGCGCAACAAGGTCTTTACGAACGAACAACTTCAGTCCAAATGCATACCCTATCTTTTCTTTACGACGGCTGCGAATAAAAAGTCGGTTATCGATGCCTATGCTTTATCGGTCCAGGGCTTTTTTAAAAAGCCAACCACGATGGATGGGCTGGAACATACGATCAAAAAAATTGTGGAGTACTGGCAGGAATGCATTGCGCCAAGCCAGTTTGAATAGCAGCAGCTGATAAGAATAACTTCTTAGCGACCCGACACCTGGCGGGTCCCAGGTGAGGATTCTCAGGACTTGGGAAAATTATTGGGAGAGGCGCATCTCTTCCAATACTCCATGATAACAACAATTGTTTTTTTTATTTCTTCAAACTTGGTCTGTTTGATAAAAAAACCCTGCACTGAAAGGCTGTATGCCTTTATTACCGCGTCCTGGCTTACAAATGTTGAGAAGAATAAATAAGGGATGCATCTTAACTGGAGCTTTGCATCCATCTTTATTTTATCACGCAGTGCGAACCCATCCAGTTTAGGCAGGTTGATATCAGATAGAATCAAAAACGGGATCATGTCTGAGCCGTTTAAAAAATCAAGGGCCTTCTGGCCGTCGGCAAAAAAATATAACTCATTGGGATAAGGAAGACCTTTAAAAACTTCTTTCAGTATATCCTGGTCGTCCTGGTCATCTTCTATGATAATCACGGGTGCATCTCTGTTCATCGTATCAGGAAGATACATGAAAACGGGATAATCACTCGATTTCAGGTTAAAATGATGATTTTGCCGGCAGGTTGTAAATGAATGAAATAGTTATTACATTGTCATGCAAGCAAACGGGCGGCGTCCCGGCGCTATAAATCGCATTTTTTTGAAGCCGCCAACCTGTAACTGACCAGAAATAAATTTTATGGAAGTACACCACCACCCACATCCGGAAAAGAAAGGTTTGAAAGAATACGTTTTGGAGGGCCTGATGATATTCATTGCGGTAAGCCTGGGCTTCGTAGCGGAGACGATGAGGGAACACATTTCGGAAAACTCGAAAGCAAGGGAGCTGGCGGTGAACCTGTATAAGGAAATATATTCCGATTCCATCACCGTCGCACAAAAGGTAGCGGCAAGGATCATAAAGGAAAAGCAGAGCGATTATTTTATCCGGTATGTAAAAGACAGCAGCCTGGATAACCTGTCCCCGCAATTCTATCCCGCGTTCACTTTTACTTTTATTAATACCAACCCGATACTTTTTGAACCGAAAGACGGTATCCTCAGCCAGCTGAGGAATTCGGGCATGCTGCGCTTTTTTAAGAGCCCGGAACTGCAGGATGAGATAGGCCAGCTGAGCGTACTGATCGCAAATGTGAAATCGCGGAATGATGTGGAGTACAATTTCCTGCAGTCATATGCGAGGGAACTTATCCTGGAACATTATGATTTCAACTGGTACGATGCATACAACGGCAGTGGCCTGGTAGACATGACTGATGCGCCGAAAAGGACCGACACCATTTCGGTGAAACCGGTGGTCCTGAATGCCAAGACCTTCAACAGGGCGCGGGCAGCCAGCCTTGCGGCTTATTACCGGCTGATATTCAGGGCAACACGCATCAGGCAATACGCCAATTATGCAGATATGAATCACCAGCTGCTCCGGACCTTGCGGCAGGAATATCATTTTGATCCGGAATAGGCAATGTTTTCACTAACCATTCTTGAAGCTGTACCACGACCCCTTGCCTACCCCATTTTTCTCGAGAAAGTTTGCCCTGGTAAGCGACTCAAGTTGCCCTTTAATCGTATGGCGATTGGCCTTGGTGAGAAGCAAAATTTCACGCACAGTAATACGGCCCTTTGATTTGGCGATCTCAAGGATTTGTTGCGATAGTTCCGGGAGGGTCGCACGTAATATGTTTTCGCGTTCCAGTTTTATTTCAAGCCGTGCTTTTTGTTGCTGGAGCGCCTTAAGAAAAAACATTACCCAGGGTTGCCAGTTCGGATCACCTGCTTTGATCGTTCCCTGCGTTTGCCGCAATGATAAATAGTAAACATCCTTGCTTTGTTCAATCACAGCCTCCAATGAACTATAGGGAACATAAACATATCCGGCTTTCAAAAGCATCAGTGTTGTCAATATCCTGGATAACCTACCATTTCCGTCCTGGAAAGGATGTATTGCAAGGAACTCAACGATAAATAGGCCCGTTACCAAAATCGGGTGCAATTTCTTGTTGGCAAGAACTTCGTTTGTCCATAGCAGCAGGTCATGCATACGCAGGGGCGTTTCAAAAGGGCTGGAAGTTGCAAAGACAACACCCAGGCTTTTGCCATCCGGTGCAAATGCCTCTACGTGATTGGGCGACTTTTTATATATCCCCCGATGCCAGTGATCCTTCTTGCTATACTGAAGTAATTCCCCATGCAACTGCCGAATGTAATTTTCAGTAAGGGATATGGTTTCATAGCTTTCAAAGATCAGGTTCATGACCTGGGCATATCCCACCACTTCTTCTTCATCCCTGGAAGAGAAATGTTGTATCTGCTGGTTGCCCAACAATATCTCAACTTCCTGGTCAGTTAACTGGCTTCCTTCAATACGGGTAGAGGAGCCAATGCTTTCGATAGTGGCAATCCGTTTTAAAGAGTTAAGCTGTTCCGGAGCCAATTGCCCTAAAGCACGCCATGCGCCCTTAAATTCATCGATTTCTGCGATGATGGAGAGTATTTCAGGTGTAATCTGGAGAGTTTCTGCCTTCATATAGCCATAAATAGCCATAAAACGAGTATATAGCCATAAAAATAGCCATAAATAGCCATAAAATGAGTAATCGCTGAAGGCGGGCCGATGTTAAACAGCTATCATAGTCGCCTACTCCGGATCGTATTACACTGAAAATCAATCAACTAATCCAATTCCGCGTAGGTCGTGAGCCGAATACATGGTTTTATTACAACGTCGCATACGCCCGCACCGGGAAGCTGCCCATCCCCTTGATCTTAGGCGGTACGGCGCTAAAATAGAACTCCTTTCCCGGCAGGCCGGCCAGGTTGGTCAGGTGCTCCACGATCAAAATATTGGCTCCCAGCAGAATGGTGTGCACCGGCCGGTCTTTTCCCCCGATGCTATCGATGTTCAGGCTATCGATCCCGACGAGCCTCACCCCGGAATCCCTTAAATAAACCGCGGCGTCTTCAGTGAGATAAGAATGACCTTCAAAATAGCTTTCGGTATTCCAATGCCTCGACCAGTCGGTATAAACGATCACCGCTTTGTTCCGGAGATCGTGGCCTTCGAAATATTCCTTCCCGATGCTCGTTTGATTCTTAGCATCGATGGCGATGCCTTCGATATCGACGAATTCAGCCACATCGATCTGTGAAAAATCCCGGCCGTTCTCATAGCGGTGAAAGGGGCAATCCATGTAAGTGCCCGTATTGGCGACCATCTCGATCTTTGCGATCTGGAATTCGGTGCCTTCCTTGTAGATCTGCCGGGAGGTTTCGCGGCTGAGGAAATCACAGATGATGGGCGCGGGCAGACCCTTGTAAGTAATCAACCCATCGAATATGGTATGACTCAGGTCAACAAGTACGGGATCGCTATCGGTTTTCTTTTTCATGGTGGATGGACGAAATTTGAATAAATGTAAACAGCGGGCTCACCGGCTGGAATAATATTACATGTACGGCGAGACAACAAAGACTGACGGTGATGTGATGCGGCAGGTGGTTGCACGTACGACCAGCACTTAAACAAACAAGCACACATTTTTCTTATTCATCCGTATCGATATTTTTTTCATTCAATTTTTTAATGGTCGTTCTTACAACCCGAAGCTGGTCTCTTTGGGGAGACAACCTGAAATAAAGGTTTTCCCGGTATGACCATGACTTCATTACCCGTAAGTTCACGCCGTCTACAACAAAAGACACTAATAGAGTATTTCCCGTTCTTCTCAGTGTTATGGATGAAAAACTCTGCTGACTATGTGCCCCCGGCGGAGTAGACGCGCAGGAATCAGGCACCAGTTTCTTCAGCGTTACTGTATCAGACCTAAACCAGGACTGCAAAAACTGCAATTGACCCTCCGAGCATTGGAGTTCAAAGCCCAGCGCCCTGGACAGTTCACATGTCATAATCGGCAGATCTTTTTTTGAAGTACCGTGCCAGTCGCAGTTGCTGGCAACAAATGTGCTCACGAGGCCCAAAGCCGCCTTTTCTGCGTCTGAGGCATGTGATATGTATTGCCCGTTAATTTTTCGCGTACATCCATTTTCTTTCGAGGGTTCCGTCCACATAATTTTTATGGTAGTACCTTTTGGCGGTGCCGTTACTCGTTGCGGCAGGGAATAACCCGTTATAGCCATCGCAGCGTAAAAAAATGGAATAAATATCATTTTTTAATTTTTATATTGTGCGTACTAACCTGTTTGGCAGCACGAAAAATTTACAAATTCTCCAAAACACCCCGGTGCCCCCTCCCGATCGGAAGAGAAACTCCTTTCAGTTCCACCATTTCGGCGGTGTATGATTCGATCTTGGATATCGAAATGATATAAGACCGGTGTATTCGTTTAAAGAGATTGACCGGCAACAGCGCCTCCATTTGGTGGGTGCTCATTTTCGAAACATATTCGCCCTGAGTTGTCACGATTTTGACATACTCCTTCTGGCTCTCAATATAAACGATCTCGGAAAAAAGTATTTTGACCCGTTTCCTTTCCATATTGAGGAATATGAAATCTTTTGTCTCCCCGCTTTCGCCGGGTCTTTGCTGCCCGGAGTCCAGTGATTTTACTTTGTTTACAGCTATTAAAAACCGTTCGAAATCAAATGGCTTCAGGAGGTAATCGGTCACGTTCATATTAAACCCGTCAACCGCATACTGGTGATAGGCCGTTGTTATTATTACTGCAGGCGGGTGCGTCAGGGTTCTTAAAAAATCCATCCCCTTTAATTTAGGCAGATGGATATCCAAAAAAATAAGATTCGTTGACTGCTGCCGCAGGTATTCGGTCGCCGCAATGGCATCCTTGCAGGTAGCCTGCAACTCGAGGAAGGGCACCTGCGATATGTAATCGGATAGCACTTTCACTGCCAGGGGCTCATCTTCTACGATAATGCAGTTGATCTTAGACATGGCTGGCAAGGTTGATTTGTAAGGTGGCCGTGAACTCCGACTGCCCCTGCTGAACAGACAGGCTGTAATCGGTATAGAGCAACTCCAGCTGCCTCCTCAGGTTGGTGAGGCCAATGTTTTCCTTTACGCGCTCCGCTACCACGGCACCCGAGGAGTTTTTTACCACAAATACCAGCTGACGCTTGTTAACTGACAGATGGATGTCCACAAAGGGTTGGCTCCTGGTTTCCGAGACACCATGCTTGAATGCATTCTCCACCAGCGGGATCATCAACAGCGGCGGTAATCCCTGTTTCATATCCTCAACATTATGATTGAAATTAACCCGCAACGATTCGTCGTAGCGCAGTTTTTCAAGCGCTATATAATCATCCATGATCTTCAGCTCCTGCTCAATGGCTATATATTCTCCACTCGTCTCATACAGCATAAAGCGCAAAATCTTGGAAAGGCGCAGGATCGACTCGGGCGCCAGGGTGCTCTTGTCCCTTGCCAATGCATATATATTGTTCAGGGTATTGAACAAAAAATGCGGGTTTGTCTGGGACCTGAGATAGTTCAACTCCGCCTCCTGCTTTTCTATTTGCAGTTGCTGTGCGGACGTTTTCAGGCGCTGATAGTCATATATGTGCTTAATAATCCCAAAAAAGAAAAACGAACTGATGCCATATTCGGCGCCATATCCTATAGCCTGCTCTACAGACGTAAATGTTCGCAGGGAAGTATAAATATGCAGATGGATCCCGATATTCCTGAAAACATACAAACCAACAGAGTATAACAGCAGGTGACCAAAAATAAGTAAGGGCGCGAGAAGGATCCTTTGCCAGGTCAGCCTCATAGAAGGCAACGTGTACTCGAAAAAAATAAAATTGACCGCAATAACATAAATAACCACCCAGAGGTTGTTTACCAACCTCGCCACAACTGTTTCAGGGAATCGCACCAGGTCTCCAAAAAAGTTCAGCGAAAAAAATGCAAGTCCCACCCACAGGTAAAATGAGATCCTTTTTTTAGCATCCGCTCTCTTTCTCCTGTTATTCATTGGATGAATATCCGCTATTTTTTCAATTTCCCCAGGGAAACAACGTATCCGATATTGTACGATACTCTCTTCGCGTGTTGTAGCTATTTGCTCAATTGGCACCAACCTGCTGTTCATTGACCGAAATCCGTCGTCTGTTGACAATGGAGTTTGCTGTTTTTATTATTTGGGTATGCTTGTGCCGGAATTCGCGGTCTTTTTTTTCATACGGCAGGATTGCCAGACTAAAACTCAATAATGGCTACTATATTCAAATTCGGAGAGAACGTACAGGGTTACGACATCCCCGTTCTAAATGAAAGGGAAATACGTGCTTCTGCCGGGATATTATTTTTGGCAACATTTATTTCCCTGATGCAGATACTGTTCAAGGGAAATTTTCTGCCGATAAAATATGTGATAACACTGTTCCTTACCGACTTTATCATCCGCATTTTTGTCAATCCGCGTTTTTCACCCATGTTGATCATTGGTCGCTGGATCGTCAGCAACCAGGTACCGGAGTATGTGGGTGCGCAGCAGAAAAAATTCGCATGGATCATCGGCGTGGTCCTGTCTGCCACCATGTTCATTTTGATGGTGGTGATTAATTCGTATGGGCCGATAAGCGGCTTCACATGTCTTATCTGCCTGATCTTCCTATTCTTCGAATCGGCATTCGGCATTTGTCTCGGCTGCCTGTTCTACAAATTATTTTACAAAGAAAAGGCACAGTACTGCCCCGGCGAAGTCTGCGACCGGAAATCAAAACAGGCCATTCAAAAAACGTCTGGCACCCAGGTGCTGATCGTAATAGTATTTATCGCGTATGTGATCCTGGCTGGCATTCTGTTTAACGATCAATTCCGCAAGAAACCACACGCCTTATTTGGAATCCCCGCTTCTGCAAAAACCCGGTAGCGGAGATCGTTCGATAACCATGTAAACCCTTTGGCCTTGTCATTTACTATCCATTTAGCCGCGAAACAGGATCCGCCTGCAGGCGACAGTGATGGCATTCGATGCCCGGCACAAACCCCGATACTGCAAAGTTTCTTTAGCAGGTTCCGGAGTAATACCATCGGCCATCAACAAACTTTTGAATCTCCTTTTGGAAAAAAGGAGATCTTATATGCAGACTGGGCTGCCAGCGGCAGGGCTTACCGTCCTATTGAAGAATATATGCAAACCGCGATCCTGCCGTTCGTGGCAAATACCCATACGGAAACGACCGTTACGGGCACCCTGATGTCCAAAGCGTATGAAGAGGCCAAATTCATTATCAAGGAGCATGTTCGTGCCAACACGGAAGATGTGCTCGTGTTTTGCGGTAGCGGGACAACCGCCGCCGTCAATAAATTGCAAAGAATACTCGGCCTGAGAATACCCGAACGGCTACGGGACTATGTACAAAAGGCGGAGCTGGCAAATCCCGGCACTGCACATGCAGGTGTCGTATGCGAAGACGTATGTGCACATCTGCAGCTGGATGAGGATTCGAGACCGGTTGTCTTTGTGACCCATATGGAGCATCACAGCAACCAGGTGAGCTGGCTGGAAACCATAGCAACGGTGGAGATCATCAAAGCCGGTGAAAATGGAAATGTTGACCTTGTACATTTCAGAAGCCTCCTGGAACAATTCGCACACAGAAAAAATAAGATCGCAGCCATTACCGCCTGCTCCAACGTCACGGGCATCGAAACGCCCTACTATGAAATAGCAAAACTGGTCCATGAATATGGCGGCCTCTGTTTTGTTGACTTTGGCTGCTCCGCTCCCTATATACAGATCGATATGCATGCGGGAAAGGGCATGGACCTGGATGCCATTTTCTTTTCCCCGCATAAGTTCCTCGGTGGCCCCGGCACGCCCGGGGTGCTTGTCTTCAACAAAAAAATCTATACCAACAGTATCCCGGATCAGCCGGGGGGTGGCACCTTGGTGTACAGCAATCCCTGGAAGGAGCATGAATACACAACAGATATTGAACACCGCGAAGACGGCGGCACACCGCCGATCTTACAGGCGATCAAAGCCGCGATGTGCGTGAGGCTGAAGGAAGAGATGGGGATTGAAAATATCCGAAACCGGGAAGAAGAAATAGTGAGGATCATTTTTGACCGGTTCTCAACAATAAAGAATATCGAAGTACTGGAGGGAGGCATTAAAAACAGGCTGGGCGTCATTTCATTTATTGTGCACGATGCGAATCATAACCTGGTCGTTAAGCTGCTGAATGACAGGTTTGGCATTCAAACAAGGGGCGGATGTTCCTGTGCCGGCACTTACGGGCACCTGCTCCTGCAGGTGGATGAGGCCACATCTCACGAGATATGGAGTTCAATACGAGCGGGAGACCTGTCCCGTAAACCTGGCTGGATCAGGCTATCGATCCATCCCACCATGAGCAATACAGAAATCGATTTTATTATGGAAGCGATCGAATTGACTGCTGCCTATTTCCCCCTTTGGATGAAAGACTATGACTATGACCCCGCATCCAACGAATATACTTTCAGGGGGAACGAGAACAAAGGAGAGAATGATATTGAGGAATGGTTTACGGTTTCGAGCTGGGACTGACCCGCTCCGGTTTGTGAAACACTACCCGCATTATTGATTTGCTAATAAAAAACGATCTCCATGCATTGATAATGCAAAATTTTATCAAAATGAATGTAAAAGATAAACTGGCAAGAATGGCAGGAATGCTTTACCTGGTTCTCATTATCGCCGGTGGCTTTACCGAGGCATTCGCCAGGGAGAACTTAACCGTCCCGGCGGGTGCGATAGCCACAGCGCACAATATCCTGGTTTCAGGCAGAATGTTCCGTTTGGCTTTGCTGCCGGTCTGCCTGTGCTGGTCTACGGAGCAGGATCATCTTTTATATTCCATCTCCTTCTCGAGCGGGTCCAGAGAAACCTTTCCCTGCTGGCTTTCCTGTTTTCCGCCTTAGCCCGAGGCTTACATTCAATTTTGATCTCTATTTCTCTCAAACCTCAACATTCCAACATCTTTCTTCCACGGAAACACCTTATCCAACACAGATGTGACAGGCAAAACTACCGTCTCCAGCAAAACAGAAAACCTGTTGAGCGGCTCACCTTCCCTTCGCTCCCGCCGGTTAAATATTTTCCTGATTGCCCCACACGCATAATAGCTCATCCGGATATCTAAAAAACGTTGGCCGCATAAGGAAAAACCATGCCCGCCAAAAATGGATTTGTAGTATTCAACCGGACGGCCTACACAGAGGTCCGTACCTTTTATTTGCGATTCAACTTTTTCAAAGATGATAATTTCGTGTGCCGATACCCTGCACATTTCCGCAACCAGGGCTTTAAAAGCCACTTCATCAGTATTGTGCTGCAAAACAGTGATCGTAAAAAGAAGGTCAAAGGAATCGTCGGGATATGGAATCTGCTTTCCATCGATCTTTTGCAGCTGGATAGAAGAGGGTAAGTTTTGCCTGGCCAATTCGATCATCTCTCCCGAGATATCTACCCCGGCCAGTTCAGCAGCGCCTCTACTCAACAACGCCAGCAAATTGCCTCCCGGACCACATCCGACCTCGAGTATCTTTTTACCGTCAACCCGAATGCTACCGAATAACGCGAGCGTTTTATCACGCTTGTACCTGTAATAAGGCTCATCGTCCCCGGCTATGACATTTTTACTCTCACGAGTCTTTATTCTCGCGGCCACTTCACTCCAATAAGATTCTGGTTCGTAATTCATACTACAATAACTGTAAACTCAATTATTATGCGCTGACCAATATCTGATATGCTCCAATGAGTAAAAGGCCTGCTCCAACACAGGCGAGCACAACAAGCAGAATGCGGCTACTTCTGTTGTCAATACTGAATTCCCTGGGATTTTCAGGATTATATATAACAGTTATTTTAGCTCCTTTTTTGTAAAGCCCTGCGGTCGATCCTAATTTATATGTTTCTGTAATCCATTTGTTATCAGAAGTAAGAAATCTGATTACAGGGTACCGGACCTTGCCCAAAGTGCCCATGTTCGAATTTGAATCTGAAATTTCCAGGTCAAATACAACACCTTCTGCCTTGATCCCCGTTTTAGCCAATCTCGTCATTTTCATCAAAAGATATAACGCGGTCACTATCAGAACAACCGAAACGGCGATCATAATGATGTATTGATTCATATAGCCGAATGGGAATAGAAATTAAGTCGCTGTCTGAAATAACCCGACTTCCCCTATATCCAACATACTCCCGTAAATATCCATAAATTGAACGGATTTTCGTAAGCCTTCAAATATTTCATTGCAACCCGAACTTGCCTCGATTGAGCCGAAGCATAACCACTCAATCCCCTAACTTTATCTTTCATTCACTTCCAGTGCCTGCCATTTCCGTCATCATCATCACCAAAAACGAACAGCACAATATTGCCGACTGCATCAGCACGGCGAAACTGCTGTCGGCCGATATCGTGGTGGCTGATTCGGGAAGCACCGATGACACAATTGCCATCGCCCGTGCTGCAAGTGCGCAGGTCATACAGGTAAGCTGGATCAATTTCGGCGATGCCCGCAATCATGCCGCGGCGGCTGCCAATAACGATTGGATATTCGCGCTGGATGCTGATGAACGCATTACGCCTTCACTGGCGGATTCCATCCGGGAACTTTCATTGAACAATCCACAGAAAGTTTACGGCTGCAAGCGACAGAGTTATTTCCTCGGTTCCAAGATATCTTTCGGAGAATGGGGCAAGGACAAAGTGTACCGGCTGTACAATAGGAACCATGTTTCCTGGAATGCCGTTCCCGTTCATGAAGAACTGAAGGGTGACGATATGCAGAAAGAACTGGTGAACGGCCATATCGATCACTATACAGTGGCCAGCGATGAGGAATACCAGGAAAAGACAATGAAATATGCACGGCTCAGCGCGGAGAAGTATTTTAAGCACCACAAGCAGGCCACTATTGAAAAACGTTTTCTGTCTCCCGCTTTTACCTTCCTGAAATCCTATATTCTTTTGCTGGGCTTTCTCGATGGAGAGGCCGGTTTGCGGATCGCGCGGGCCAGCGCTTATGCCACCTGGCTGAAATATCATTACCTGCATGAACTGAACAGCGGCCGTCAATCCAGCAATTCATAGTTCTGGTAGATAAAGAACTGCTTCCCCGTAAGGTCCTGCAGCCATTTCATGAACTTCTCCTTCACGCTCATGTTATTTTTCGCAGGATCGTAGTTGAATTCCCAGTCCTGCCGACGGATGCGGTCCTGTATGGTCGCGGGGTGTGTTCCTGTAAACCCGGCGAGATAGTCGATCTGCCCGTAGTCGAATCCGTCGGGATGCTCCTCCAGGTATTTTTTCGCCCAGTCGTCCGTTTCATTCCATTTGTTGCCGAACTCGATCACGCGAAGCAACTGCTTGCGTGGATTCTTTACAAAACTGTAATGATAGATCGTGGCATCGATCGTCTTCACCTTCAGCTTATGTCCTTTTTCTTCCCATTGATTGGCGGGATTGTCGAACCGCCGGAACCCCTGTGAATCGCGGTAGCTGCGAATGGCCGGATCATTCCTGACGATACGTATCTCGTGCTGGTGGTACCTGCGGGAGGGACCATAGTGCGTGTAATCTCCAAAAAAATTGATGAACTTAAAAAGAAAACCCTCCACCCGTTTGTCATCCAGGTATTTCTCCATCGCTTCCCTGATCGCCGGAACGTCCTTCTCATGTATCAGTTCATCCGCCTGTATGTGAAACAGCCAATCAGAATCGCGGCTGGCGTGCTCCATCCCGAGATTGGCCTGTTCGGCAAATATTTTTCCGCCTGTGCGGAGCTGCTGGTCCCAAACAGTATCGATGATCCTGATCTTCGGGTCACGGATCGCTTCCACGGCCTCGCGGGTGCCGTCGAAACTGTCGCCGATCACAACAATGAACTCATCCACTACGGGCAAAACACTTTGGATCGACTCTACAATGGGATAGTCGAAATGAAGGCCGTTTCGTACATATGTGAATGCCGATACTTTCAAGAGGTGCGTTTATGCGAAAGTAAATGAAATGACGGACCGAGCATTTTGCTGGTCGGAGACCAGGACGAAGAGCGGCGTAGGCTGGAGCCTGCGTCGAGTGGTGGGCAGAAGATCATTCGCTGATCTGGTCGGAGACCAGGATGAAGAGCGGCGTAGGCTGGAGCCTGCGCCGAGGTGCGGCCGAAACCTACGCCGAGTAGCGGCTGGAGCCTGCTCCGAGTCGCAGGATTTCCACCGGGATAACCGATCCCTTCACCGTCCTTCCTTTCAAAATCCATTCAGTTACAAGCCATTACAAATTCCGTCCGCCCAGGGCAATTCCGGTGGCATAATCGTTGCAGACACATCTTCCCCATTTAACCGGTATATACATGCTTCCTGACCTTAATTCTTCCCGTCCATGATCAACCGCATGCAATGGGCTGCCGCCCTGGTAATCGCCTGCACCCTTTTCGCCTGCAAAAGCGAGAACGACAAGGACGACAAAAAGAAAGACAAGAAACCACAGACCTTCCCGGTACTTACGCTCGATTATCATTCCGTCACCACCTATACCAACTACCCCGCCACCATCCAGGGTAAGGATGTGGTAGATATCCGCCCCATGGTCGATGGCTATCTCGAAAAGATCTATGTACCCGAAGGCGCCAACGTTACGCGGGGAGAGTTACTGTTTCACCTTCGCAACCCGCAATACGAGCAGGCGGTGGTAACCGCCAATGCCGCCATTAAGATCGCCGTAGCCAATGTGGATGCCGCAAAAATGAATGTCAACAAGGTGCGGCCGCTGGTTGAAAAAGATATTGTCAGCAAATATGAGCTCGAGGCTGCGCAGTACACTCTCAAATCTGCAGAGGCCTCGCTGTCGCAGGCCTATGCGCAGCTTGCGAACGCACAGACCAACCTGGGCTACACCTTCGTAAAAAGCCCGCTGAATGGCGTAATTGGTGGCGTCAACTACAAGATCGGCGCACTCGTGAGCAGCACGTCGGCGCTTCCGCTGACGACGCTGTCGAATATCGATACGGTGCTCGCCTATTTTTCGATCAGCGAGAAACAATTGCTGTCGTTCTCCGCGAATATCCCTGGCAATACGATCCAGGAAAAACTGGAAAAGATGCCACCGGTTACGCTGGTGCTCGCGAACGATACCACCTACCCCCTCAAAGGACTGTTACGCACCGCGAGCGGGCTGATCAATACACAAACGGGCTCGGCCAGCCTGAAGGCCCGGTTCCTCAACCCTTCACATATCATCCGCAGCGGTTCCAGCGGCACGATACGCATTCCCCACACCAATGATACGGCACTCCTGGTTCCGCAGGGCGCTACCTATGAACTGCAGGACAAACGCTATATCTATAGACTGGCAGGCGGCAATAAGATCCTCAGCACCATCATCGTTACCATGCCCACCGACGATGGTCATTTCCTCATCGTGCAGAGCGGCCTGAAGCGTGGCGATAAGGTGCTCATCAATGGCACCAACCTGAAAGACAGCACTATAATCATTCCCAAGACCGTGAACCGGGACAGCCTCTATGCGCTGGCGCACTAGTCATTCCCATACACTCCACCTATGCTGAAAAGATTTATAGAACGCCCCGTACTGAGCACCGTGATCTCCGTGCTCATCGTTCTATTGGGGATACTGGGATTGGTCAAGCTGCCTATTGCGCAGTATCCTGATATTTCACCGCCCACCGTGCAGGTGTCTGCCTCCTATGGCGGCGCGAATGCCGATGTGGTACTAAAAACAGTGATCGTTCCGCTGGAACAACAGATCAATGGCGTACAGGGCATGACCTATATGACCTCCAGCGCTACTGATCAGGGAGCTGGCTCCATCAGCGTCTATTTTGCTGTAGGAACCGATCCGGATATCGCCGCAGTAGACGTGCAAAACAGGGTATCGCTGGCCACCCATTCCCTGCCGTCGGCCGTGATCCAGTCAGGCGTAACAGTGAGGAAGCAACAAAGCAGCAATGTTCTCATCATTTCATTGTATGCCGACAAGCCCGGCTATGATCAGACCTTCCTGCAGAACTATGCTTCTATCAATCTCATCCCGCAGCTATCGCGCGTGAATGGCGTAGGCAGCGCGAATGTGTTCGGGTCTCTGATGACTTACTCCATGCGCATCTGGCTGAAACCGGATGCGATGGCGATATACGGCATTACACCCGCCGATGTAACTGCAGCACTGAACGAACAGAACGTGCAGGCAGCACCGGGACAATTCGGGCAGAACAGCAACCAGAGCTTCAACTACGCCATCACTTACCGCGGACAATTGCAATCCATCGGGGAGTTCGAGAACATCATCATCCGTTCCATCGGCAAAGGACAATACCTGCGCCTGAAAAATATTGCACGCGTGGAACTGGGCGCACAAACCTATACGGGCTCTACCGCCACCGACGGAAAAGTGGCTGTGGGCATTACCATCAGCCAGACCCCGGGCTCCAATGCCAGCCAGGTGATCAAACAATGCCAGAAAGTAATCGAAGATGCGGCACCTACTTTTCCCGCAGGCGTAAAATTCGTGTACCTCGTTAACATCAACCAGTTCCTCGATGCCTCGATCAGTAAAGTAATTCATACGCTGCTCGAATGCTTTGGCCTCGTGTTCCTGGTGATATTCATCTTCCTGCAGGATTTCCGTTCCACGATCATACATGGTGTATCCGTTCCCGTTGCCATCACCGGTACTTTCTTTTTCCTGTACCTGATGGGATACAGCATCAACCTGCTCACCTTGTTTGCGCTGGTGCTGGCCATCGGCATCGTGGTGGATGATGCCATCGTGGTGGTGGAAGCGGTACACGCCAAACTGGAAAGCGGATATACCTCCCCCACGAAAGCAGCCGTCGATGCGATGAGCGAGATCTCGGGTGCCATCGTTTCCATCACGCTGGTGATGGCATCGGTGTTCATCCCCGTGAGTTTTGTGACCGGTTCGGCAGGCGTTTTCTACCGGCAGTTCGGCATTACGCTGGCCATCGCCATTATGATCTCCGCGGTAAATGCGCTGACCCTTTGCCCTGCCCTTGCCGCACTGTTCCTGCGGCCACCGGTGCATGACGAAGAAAAGAAAAATAAAAATATACTGGAGCGGTTCCGCTCGGTCTTTAACAAGGGATATGACAAGGTTACCACAAAGTACACTACCGCGATCGGCTTTCTTGGTAAGAAGAAGTGGATCATCCTCGGCAGCATCGTGGGTTTCACTATACTGCTGTTCCTGCTGATGAAGGCCACGCCTTCGAGTTTTGTTCCGGAAGAAGACATGGGCACCGTATTCATTAACGTGAGCCTGCCGCCAGCGTCTACCATGGAGCGCGTGGAAGTGGTGGCCGACCAGGTAGACAGCATTGCACGCACTGTTCCAGAGGTTGACAATACTATGCGCACCCTCGGCAATAACTATATCGCAGGAAGCGGCAGCGCATACGGCATGGTTACGCTTCGGCTGAAGCCCTGGGATGACCGGAAGGGTGTGACGAACAAAGACATCATCACCGCCCTCACCAAAAAAACCGCGGGCATTAAATCCGCCAGCCTGGTGTTCATGTCGCAACCCACGATCACGGGCTTTGGCACCAGCGGTGGCTTTTCGCTGCAGCTGCAGGACAAGGGCGCGCATTCGACTGCAGAGTTCTACCAGGTGGCACAACATTTCCTGGCCACGCTCAGTGCGCGGCCCGAGATCCAGTATGCATCCACCTCCTTCAATCCCAACTACCCCAAGTATGAGCTCGATATCAATGTGGCGAAGTGCAAGGATGCGGGCATCAGCATTACATCGGTGCTGGATGCCATGCAGGTGTTCTATGGCAGTTCCTACACATCGAACTTTACCGAGTTTGGCCAGCAATACGAAGTGATCGTGCAGGCCGATACTGCCTATCGCGCCAGCCCTGAAGGATTGGATAAGATATTCGTGCGCGCCGCCGACAGCGTGATGACGCCAATCCTCGAGTTCATCACGATTAAGCGTGTGTACGGTCCGCAGACAGTATCGAGGTTCAACCTTTTCTCGTCCATTTCGGTGAGCGGCTCGCCCAACAACGGGTATAGTACCGGCCAGGCGCTCACCGCAATACAACAGGTGGCAACGCAAACACTCCCGGCGGGCTATGGATTTGAATATTCGGGGATCAGCCGCGAGGAGGAGAATGCGGGCTCGCAAACGCTGTACATTTTTGCATTGTGCTTCGGCTTTGTATACCTGTTGCTGAGCGCGCAGTACGAAAGCTATATCCTGCCCTTCGCGGTGCTGCTTTCATTGCCGATCGGTCTCTCGGGTGTTTACCTGTTCTGCAAGCTGTTCGGGCTGGACAATAATATCTATGTACAGATCTCGGTGATCATGCTCATCGGGCTGCTGGCAAAAAATGCGATCCTGATCGTACAGTTATCGCTGGAACGGAGAAGGAAAGGCATGGACCTGCTGCAGTCGGCCATCGAAGGCGGCAAGGCGAGGTTGCGGCCGATCCTCATGACCTCCTTTGCCTTTGTATTCGGATTGATGCCGCTGGCATTTGCTTCGGGTGTGGGATCCAATGGCGACCGGTCCATCGGTCTCGGCGCCATCGGCGGCATGCTGTTTGGCACCCTGATCGGTGTATTCGCCATACCGGGGCTGTACGTGATCTTCGAAGGATTGCAGGAGAAAGCAAGAGGACAGGATCCCACGAAGCCATTGCCTGAAAAGAAAGAGGAAGAGGCCCCACCCCCCGAACAAAACAAGAAATGATGCGTCAGCCCTGTTTCATATTATTCGTGGTACTCCTCGGTGCCTGCAAGGTGATCGCTCCCTATCATCCCGGACCGCACCGGATAGACAATTCCCTCTACCGCGATACCACGCGGGCCGGAAACCAGCCGGTGAGCGACACGACCACCATTGCACTGTTGCCGTGGCGGCAGATGTTTACCGACACCGTTCTGCAGAACCTGATCCAGGAAGGGATCGACAATAACCTCGACCTTAAAGCTGCCGTGGCCCGCATCCGCGAAGCACAGGCCAACCTGCGGCAAAGCAAGGATGCATTATTGCCGAGCCTTAATGCGGGCGCCAGCGTGACCCTGCAGAAATCGCCGTTCACCACGCAGAACGCTCCGGGGGGAACAAGCAATATCAGCCAGAGCGTGGAGGTATTCCTGAGCTCGGCATGGGAAGTAGACCTTTGGGGTAAGTTGCGCAGTGCGCAACGCGCAGAACTGGCGCTGCTGCTGGAAAGTGAAGCCAACAGGCGCGCCGTACAAACGCAGCTGGTCAGTAATATCGCATCCAACTACTACCAGTTGCTCGCCTACGACCAGGAACTGAAGATCACGATCGCAACCGTCAATAACCGGAAGGAAGACGTTACCGTTACACAGGCACTGAAAGAAGGCGACGTGCTCACCGGCGCCGCCGTGATGCAAAGCCAGGCCAACGTATATTCCGCTGCAGTAACCATCCCTGATATCCGGAACAATATCAGGCAAACGGAAAATGCTCTGTGCATCCTGCTGGCAAGATCTCCCGGGGCGCTGCACCGCGACAGTCTCGACGACCAGCAACCCGATACAACGTTGAGGACCGGTGTACCCGCACAGCTTCTTTCCAACCGGCCCGATGTGCAGGAAGCGGAGTTCCAGTTGCGCAACTCAGGTGAGCTCGTAAATGTGGCGCGCACTTTTTTTTATCCCTCATTAACGATTACGGCGCAGGGGGGCCTTGGCAATGCCAGCAACCTGGGACAGATATTCAGCCTGCCGACCCTTTTTGGCAATATCATGGCCGGTCTTACACAACCCATCTTTAATAACGGGCTGAACCGCCAGCGGCTGGAACTGGCACTGGGTCAGCAACAGGAGAGCCTCTACAATTTCCAGAAAAGCCTGCTGACTGCAGGGCAGGAGGTATCCAATGCACTGTATTCCTATAAAGCATCTTCTGACAAAGTGATCATCCGTTCCAAGGAGATCTATTTCCTGGAAAAAGCAGTGGAGTTCACCAGGGAGCTTATGAAGTATAACTACAACACCAATTATACCGATGTGCTCACCTCGGAGCAAAACCTCCTCGCGGCACAACTGAATGGCGTTTCAGATAAACTACAACGCTTACAGGCCGTCGTTTCCCTCTATACAAGCCTCGGCGGCGGCTGGCGGTAAGGCCTGGTTTTATGCATACCGATCAAGATTTTCTTTTCGCCGGAACAACCGGGATTTGAGTGGAAGCTTCAGTATATTTATTAGACCTAATAGCCACTCATGAAAAGACTGATCGCGCTGGCAATTGTATTGCCCGCCTTTTTTGTGAAAGCCCAGAACAATCCCCCGAAATATCCCAGCCTGCTCTGGGAGATCACGGGCAATGGACTGACGAAACCTTCCTACCTGTTCGGCACGATGCACGTAAGCGAAAAACTTGCCTTTCACCTGAGTGATTCGTTCTATCATGCCATTGCAGCCTGCGATGCCGTTTCGCTGGAAGTCGATCCCAAGCAATGGCAGCCCGAAATGTTCCGGGTACAGCAATCACAGCAGGGCATGATGCGTTATACACTGAGCAACCTCAATGAGTTTGTAAATGACAGGTCCTTCCAGCTCAACCCGCACTACGAAGACCGCCTGAAACGGGCGCTGAAAGAAGAACCTGCCCAGGTGAACTCCCTCCTGTATCGTACATTCCAGGGTGGCTCTGATTTCCAGGAGAACACTTATCTCGATCTGTATATCTACCAGACGGCACGGCGGCTGGGCAAGCGTTCTTTCGGGCTTGAAAACTATCTCGTATCAGAAAAGATGATGCTGGAGGCGCAGGAAGCGGTGCAGAAAGAAAAACCACAACAGCGGGTCATTACGGAAGACAGGAATGTTTTTAATGTAGCGCAGAAATCCCAGGATGCTTATCGCAGGGGAGACCTGGACCTGATGGATTCCCTGGATAAGCTGATGAATCCTTCGAGTGTATTCAATGAGAAATTTCTCTATCCGCGCAACGAAATACAGGCCAACTCCATCGACTCCATCATTCGCACCACGTCTTTATTTGCGGGTGTCGGCGCTGCACACCTGCCCGGTGAACGGGGGGTGATCGAGCTGCTGCGGAAGAAAGGATATACACTCCGCCCCGTAAAGATGATGGATGAGGATGCCGCACAGCGGGTTTCGCTGGACAAGATGCATGTTCCGCAAACCTTTTCTATCCAGGGTACGCCGGATGGCTTTGTACATGTAAACGTTCCGGGCCCCCTGTTCCGGCGGCTGGAAGCACAGACAAGCGAAAGCTGGCAATACGCCGACATGGAAAACGGCGCATACTACATGCTCACCCGCATACCCACCGGCGCCGCGATCTTCGGGCAGTCGCCGAAAGATGTGCTCCGGAAAACCGATAGCCTGCTATATGAAAATATTCCCGGTACCATCCTTCACAAATCGGAAATAACGAGAAATGGTTATCCCGGACTGGAGCTGGTAAACAAAACGCGCCGCGGCGACCTGCAGCGGTACTGCATACTGATCACGCCCTCAGAAGTGATCCTGGCTAAAATGAGCGGTGGGCAGGAATATGTAACCGGCCGGGAAGGAGATGAATTCTTCCGGTCGATCCGGCTGGAAGAAGCAACAAAGGGTTGGACGAATTTCACTGCGCCCGGTGGCGGTTTCAGCATTGCCTTCCCCGAGCAGCCTCGTGTAAGCACCGCCAAATTTATCGAGGACCGCAATGATACCTGGACCTTCCAGGCCGGAGACGAATCGACTGGCAGCCAGTATATCGCCTGGAAAAAGAACATCAATAATTATCATTTTATTGAGGAGGATACGTTTGACCTGTCGCTGATCGAAAAAAGTTTCAGGATGTCGGACATCATCGATCATGAAACCACGCGCAGGTTTGTAACGATTGCGGGTATACCCTGCCTGAATATGCAGTTCGTGCTGAAAGACGGCCGGAATGTGCAGGCGAGGGCGATGATCAGGGGTTCCGCGCAATACCTGCTGGCGGCTTTTGGGAAGCCCGGTGATCCATTTTCCCGGTTCTTCGGCAGTTTTGCCGCCGCGCCCTTCCAATACAAATCCTCTTCGTGGTATCGGGATTCCGTTATCCGTTTCTCGGTAAAAACACCCGTTCTTCCCGCCATAGACGAAGACCTGCACGCTTACCTGGAGGAGAGTATGTTCGCGGGCCAGCGAACACCGCAGGCTTATGTAGCCAATACTACGAACCGGTTTGCATTGTTCCGGAGCGACAGTACCGGCGAAGCCATCATGCTGCAGGCATCTACCCTACCGGCGTATTTCTACCGCCGCGATTCGGTAAAATTCTGGAATAATGAGATGAGCTGGAAAAGACTGGAAGAAGACATGATCGTGAAGAAACAGTACTTCTACCACAATGGCGCCCGGGGCTATCAATATACACTGACCGATACCAATAGCCAGCGCGAGATCAAAGGACTGGTGGTGCTGAAGGGAAATACCGTTTACCGGCTGAATACCGTGCTGGACCAGCAGGCGCCGCAAAGCAGTTTTATCCGCGATTTTTTTGAAACATTCACACCCGATGCCCCCGCGGGCCGTCATTCTGTTTTCGAAAGCCGCTCGCAGGAATTCTTTGAAGACTATGCCTCAAAAGATTCCCTCATCCGCGTGAAGGCTCACCAGGGGCTGGAGCACATCGTTTTTGAAAGCAGCGATCTCCCGCGGATCATACATGCGATCGCCGCCCTGCGGCCGAAAAGCCGCAACTACAAAGAACTAAAAGTGCGGTTCATTCACGCCATCGGGCGCATATCCGATACGGCCCTCATAACAGAACGGATCGCTTACCTGAAAGATGCCTATGCAGCGGCAGGCGATACCAGCCTGTTCCAGAATGCCGTGGTTATGGCGCTGTCGCGTACGCAGCATGCGGATTCCTACCGTTTGCTCAGGAAATTCATGACGGAAAACCCGCCGGTATTTGCCAATGCGCGCGAGTACCAGGACCTGCTTGTTCATCTGGATGACAGCCTGCAACTCGCCAGGACTCTGTTTCCTGACATATTGCAACTGACTTCGGTGGAAGATTATAAGGTACCTATTACCCGCTTATTATATCGCCTGGTCGACAGCGGATATATAGATGCCGCGGGCTATGCCGATTATTATACAAAATTGTATTTCGATGCACAGATACAATCGAAAAAACAGCAGAACCGGCAGGATGAAGAGCCCAGCGCAACGGCACCCAACAACATCCAGGAGCTGATGAACATGCAGATGACCCTCCAGCGAACCGCCGCAACAGAGCAGATCACGCTGGTCAATTATGCGACACTGCTGATGCCATTTTATGATCAAAAAGAAAATCTGCCACCATTTTTTGATAAGCTGGTGCGCAGTAGTGATAAGCCCACCCGCCTGGCCATGGTTGCATTGCTGGCAAAAAATAACAAGCCGATTCCAGATACCATCCTCACTTCCCTGGGGGAGAGTGACAAGCACCGCGTTCAACTATATGAAAGACTGAAACGTGTAAAGCGGCTGGACTTGTTTCCAGCCGCCTGGGCCACCCAGGAGGCAATGGCACGCTCTGTATTACTGAATGCAAAATCATATCCCAAATTCACGGAGATCGTACCGATGGGCAAAGAGTTTGTGACAGCAAAGAATCATACAGGCTATGTATATTTCTTCAAATACCGCCTGCAGGCCAATGGGGACTGGCTGATGGGTATTTCCGGGTTGCAGCCTGCCGATCTGCATGAGATCAATGATTCACACGAGCTGCTGACGCGCACTGAAAAGAAGATCGATGCAACCAATCCTGAGAAAGAGTTCCATGACCGCCTCGACCAGCTACTGACCTCCCAGCACCGCAGCGCCACATCGTTCTATACGGTGGTGCGTTAGTACGAAAAAAGAGCAATCGTGTAACCATTCCGGCCTCTCTATCGTATTAATGAAGTCCACCCATTGTTCACCCCCCCGGTTTAGCCGGGGTTCAGTCATTGTATGCCTATGTTCCGCAACTACATGAAATCGGTATGGCGCAGTCTTCTCAGGAATAAACTATTCTCCTTCGTCAATATCTGCGGGCTCGTGATCGGCCTCACAAGCTGTCTGCTGATCGTACTGTATATACAGCATGAACTGGGCTATGACCGTTTTGAAAAAAAAGGGGACCGGATCGCGCGCGTGATCATGGAATACAATTTTGGGGGCACGGAATCACAAAAAGGTAATTTTACCAGCGTACGG